>Ga0082335_1002410_pt1 | contig 35099 bp, 37 predicted proteins | sample Subgrocontami58m_FD_72375 | JGI IMG/M metagenome (GOLD analysis project Ga0082335, IMG submission 72375) | Subsurface groundwater microbial communities from S. Glens Falls, New York, USA - GMW37 contaminated, 5.8 m (SPADES assembly) (version 2) ... | reverse complement strand
TATCCAATGGATACTTCTGGAAGAACGGATAGAGAGACCTTGTAATCTTTTTTTCTTCGCGCTTGTTTCCAATAATTAACAGGTCTATGTCTTTCCCTTTTGCCTCCTTTGCGATTGAACCAAAAAGAATGATGGCGTCAGGATTGCCAACTTTTTTTATGACATCAACTACCTCTTTTGCGTCATCAAGGACAGGCACTATCGTTTCCCTCAATTGCGATGAAACAAAACATGGGCACAACGTTTGTTCTTATTTAAATCAATCAATTGCTCAAAAGGAATATATCTTGATCCCAAAACAGCAATATCACATATTTTGTCCAGTATCACTTCTATTCCCTTTTTAATCTCTCTTCCAACGTTTGCAATAGCCCCTGAAATGCTTTTTTATAATTTCCTATCTTGCCCAGTATTTCCTTTATTTCATCTTCGTCATAAACATGGCCGGAGAGGTTTCTCTGCTCTATCATATCAATCCATATCGTTTCATCAGTAATTATCTTTTGAGAAAATGCCTCTTTAAAGCAATCTCTCGGACTGTGACATTCTATACCAATATAATCAAGGTACCTTTTGATACACTTCCAACTCATCTCATAGGTGAATTCAAATCTCTTTACCACCAGATCCAAATAGATGTCGCTGTACCCCTCCTTACAAAACTCATCTTTTCTGTCAACTACGTTTGCGAATCTCTCATAAGCCTTTTGAAAATTATGAAACCCGTCTTCAAATCTCAGTTTTTTGGTAGCGCTAAAGAGCGCCTTCCCTGTTGCAATAACCCTGTTTCTGAACCTTTCTTCAGTAAAGGCGATATTCTTCACGTCAATCTTTACGAGGGTCGGAAGCTTCCGAATCTCTTCCTCTATGAGGTGATGTCCCTTACACTCCTTGTCATCGTAAGCTATGTCAATATCGCTAGTTTCACCTGCCTCGCCAGTTACTCTCGAACCATAGAGGTATATGCGGGTCGGGTGCGCATGCTTTAAAATAACTTTTCTGATTTCGTCAAGCAACTCTTTGTGGTGCATAAATTAGACCTTCGGCGACTTTTATCTGTTTAATACGTAGGGCAAGGCTTTAGCCTTGCAACTGTCCGAACACGCTCAAGGGAGGGCAACCCTAAAGGGTCGCCCTACTGTTGCTTTGAAATTCATGAACATCAAGGAGACGCAGAGCCATCTTGTAAGTGGTATTTTCGTTAACGTTAAGATGTGATTCATTATCCATTCAGCGTGAAGGTCTAAGTTTCTTCTGACAATTTCTTCTTTTGTCATTTTAGTCACCCCTCTCAAAGTCTCGTCTATATTTATTCCAATTTGCCTTCTTTCGTACCGTGGAATGAATTGATCGAGGTACAATTAGGGTCAAGTCTTGTTTCCTGAATTTTTTACAATTCACGGTGGAACCCTTTCGCCCTTTCAGGGCTAATCGAATTTATTATTCATTTTCAGGGGGCTTCACCCCCTGCTATGCACTGCCTGCCCTTCGGGCATAAAAATAACCTAATCCCTATCTCTTATTTTACACACGCCAATTTTATCTTACGGCAATATACTCTGCGAAGGAGGTTGACTGAGGGATAGATAACCCGTCTTCCTTCAACCCTTGCAAGTGTAATTTATGGCTTTGCTCTACTTCATCACGAGTTGCACCAGTGGCCACGCATCCTGGTAAATCAGGTGAGTATGCAGAATAGTTATCAGTAGCTTTTCCGATTATGATAAGGAAACGTTGCATATTACTTGACCTCTTTATATATCGCGAATCTTCGTCAATTCAATGTGTTATTATTCTGACTTCACGAGTTCGTGAACACCATTGGGCGTCATGTTTTGTTTCTTGAGTGTTTTCCAACTCACAGCTCTTTTCTTTTAACCTGATCATGTAAAAATTTACAAAAGTCTTCTATCTCTCGTATAAACTGTTCTAATACGGGTTCAAAATGGATGGAGAGAGCTTCTAATCTTTTCTCATCCAGTTCAAAACCATAAACCTGTCTTACCACATGTCTAAAACCAAGAAACATTAAAAGGCGACCCTGTAATTCCCTGGAGATGACAGGAGGCCTTTCGCCTATATTCAGGCTCATATCCAGCAGTAATCTTTTATGCCAGTCTTCACCATTCGGAACGCCGCCATTTAATTCCTCAGCTATTATTTTAAATATCCGCTCGACACCCATATAAAAATCCGCCAGAAAAGAGGCCTTTGTCCTTAAAAGGTATTTGTCCAAAGAGGGGTATTTCTCAAGGAAATTTTTATATTCATCTCTCAAAACTATTAAACTGCCAGTCTCTTCTCTTATTTCAGAGATAATCCTTTCTATAATCAATTCGTCACTCATTATATAAGACCTCCCCTTTCTCAATATAGCCTCTCATTCTTTCCGTAGCGTGCTCCATAGGGATTAGGTCTACATCAAACTCTCCCGCCCTTATTAATAATTCACCAAGCGCCTGGAAATAAAGATTATCTTCAAGGCCTTTGACGCAGAGGTCAATGTCAGAGCGAAAATGAAAATGATCCTTATTCAAACAAGAGCCTACGAGAACAATCTTTTTTGCATGGTATTTTTCTACCAAAATCCTTATAAGATCTTCTATAATGGCTCTGGCCCTACTATATCTTTTTTCTCTTTGCCTGTTAATGCCGCTTAAAAGACTTGCCATAAAGAACTTTAATTTTACTGAAATCGTTCCAATCTTGTTTCTTGAATTTTTTCAAGTTACGGTGAAACCCTTTCGCCCTTCCAGGGCTAATCAATTTATTATTCATTTTCAAGGGGCATCACCCCCTGCTATGCACTGTCCTGCCCTTCGGGCATAGAAATAAGCCGTAACAATACGCCTAATCCCTTTCAGGTGTCTTTCCGTTAATGGTTTGAAATACTCTTCTTCCAATCCATATTCCGTAGAGGTTATTATGGTCAATGAGAATTCTTTTTTTGAAAGGAGACGCGGAGCCATCTTGTAAGTGGTACTATGTAAATTTGTAAATTGTAATCAAAAAATAGTAAGTTGTAAAATAGGGAATTGAACCCAAGTGTTCCAAGCACTTGTCAAACTTAGTTTAAAGTGGATAATTGACATCTCCACTACCAATTTGCGCTATTGGGTTTCGGGCTATCCTACTTCACAGTAGTTTCGCTCTTGCTCCCCTGTCTCCTTTATTCACCCCGTTAGAAATGTCCGTATTTTGTACTCTGATATTGCCAATTGCTCCAGAAATTTCTAACGGGGTTCGTCCTTCTCAGATCTTTGCTGCCCTTATACAATCCAATCACTTAACCAGATTATATTGTTTCTAACCTTATCAGCATTTAAATTTGACATTAACTTTAATAATGCCTTTACGATTACTCCTATGGGTATCTGTTTTGAGAGTATAATACCGCTATGTCCAACCCCTTTTTTCATAAAATTTGAATGAATTTTATGAAAATCAGCAATATTATGAGTAAAGAGAACTCTTTTTTCTGAAGATGCATGTTGAATTTGTTCAATATCCGTAAGACCCTTTCGTCTTGTCTCTTTAACCGTTACTACATCATATCCTCTTAGCCTTAACGATAGTGATATTGCATCCGGAACATCTTCGTCAAGATACAACTTTATCATTTACCTATGTCCCTGAAAAACGTCTCGTTTTCATTTTCCGCAATGTCTTTTTCTCCCTCTTCCTGATTATCATAATAATATGAGAAAGCATCATGGATTTGCGAAGGGGTTAGTTGCGGAAACTCTCTTATTATGTCTTCCACCGACAGACCAACCTTATACCATTTGATAATAGACCATATAGGTATTCTTGTACCCTCTATTACACTTCTACCACCACATACTCCCTTTTGTTTGGAAATATAAGGATGCTTTTTTGATTTTTTCATCGTAATTTCCATAAGAAACAACCTCCTTTTACTCCATTATTCCAACCAATCTAAATACTTTTTCAAACATCTTTTCCTATGTATGATTCCTTAATGCGCGCTTTCTGCCTGCATCCTTAAATTTTTGTAACCTTTTCTGGATTTTCCAGAAGCCACTAAATCTTTTCTGCATAGCCTTTTTCTTTTAGGCGCTTAGCGCCTAAACATCGGCAATTTTTTGTCGATATAGTCATTGGGAATGCTTAAATACTGTATTAAAGTAAATTGACATCTCCACTCCCAATTTGCGCTATTGGGTTTCGGGCTATCCTACTTCACAGTAGTTTCGCTCTTGCTCCCCTGTCTCTTTTATTCACCCCGTTAGAAATGTCCACATTTTGTGTTACTGTATTGCCAATTGCCTTAAAAATTTCTAAAGAGGTTCGTCTTTAAAATTAACAGCTTCTGTATGATTAATCCGATCTTGCAAGGTACGTCATGCCTGAATGATTTTATCGGCCATCCATATCTTTATTGTTGCTGGATTCCCCGCTAAAAGCATGCGGGAATGACAGGGGTAAATTGATCCTGTTATTTTTACTAACCTCCGAATTCATCTCATGGCAGAATTCGGGTACCACTGAATTGTCCGTTTTAATCCTTCCTCAAGATTTATTTGTGCCTTGAAACCGAATTCTTTTTCCGCTTTGGAGGTATCGAGCCTTCGCCTTGGCTGACCGTCTGGCCTTGAGGCATCCCAAATAATATTTCCTTTAAAATCTGTAAGCCTTGCAATCAACGCCACCAGGTTTTTTGTGGAAATTTCAAATCCTGCCCCAAGATTGACAGGTTCCGGTTTGTTATATCGCTCAGCAGCGAGCAGTATTCCCTCCGCCGCATCCTCCACATAAAGGAATTCACGGGTGGGATTACCCGTACCCCAAACGGTAATAGAAGGCTGAGATTGGGGCGTAGAAAGCGCAGGGTTGGGGGTCTCAACCTTTGCCTTAACCTCAACCTGAGAACGCCTTGCCTCTACACATTTTCTTATAAGCGCGGGGATTACATGAGAAGATTCTAAATCAAAATTATCCCCCGGTCCGTAAAGATTAACGGGTAAAAGGTAAATGGCATTAAACCCATATTGCTGTCGGTATGCCTGCGCCTGTACTAAAAGCATCTTCTTTGCCAAACCATAAGGCGCGTTCGTCTCTTCCGGGTAGCCGTTCCATAAATCTTCTTCTTTAAAGGGTACCGGCGTAAACTTGGGATAGGCGCAAATAGTACCAATGGCGACAAATTTTCCTATCCCCATCTGCCTTCCCACTTCCACCATCTGAACACCCATCATCAGGTTATCATAAAAGAATTTTCCCGGATTTGAGCGGTTGGCCCCAATACCACCTACCCGCGCTGCAAGATGGATAACGATGTCTGGTTTTGCATCTTTGTAAAGTCTTTTGCATGCTTCCATTTCCACCAGATCATAGTCTTTGCTTCTTGGTACGAAGATGTCCTTACAGCCGCGCTCTTTCAGTTTTTTTACCACAAAAGAACCAAGGAATCCAGAACCGCCGGTGACTAAAACTTTTTTATTTACCCAAAAATCCATTGATTTAGTCATTGCCTGCGGTGCGTTTATTCTCCGTCCAATGTATCCCTTTTTCCTTTAATATCTTCTCCCCTTCACCAGTTGTAGGTAAACCGCCTAATTTCACATCAGAATCAACCATTATCTTAATAAGTTCTTCAAAGGTAACTTTTGGCGTCCATCCCAGTTTCCTTCTCGCCATGGAGATATCCGCACATAAAAAATCCACCTCAGTTGGCCTGAAATACTTGGGGTCTATTTCAATAAGAACATCTCCAGTTTTTAGAGGACGACCCGAAGCCAAAGAACGGACAATACCCCTTTCATTAGCGCCTTTCTCTTTCCATTCTAATTCAATCCCAACGTGTTTGAAGGCGAATTCTACGAATTCTCTCACAGAATGACTTTCGCCTGTGCCTATCACATAATCGCTTGGGTTGTCTTGTTGAAGCATTAACCATTGGCACACTACATATTCGGGCGCAAAACCCCAATCCCTTTTGGCTTCTAAATTTCCCAGGAAGAGTTTTTTTTGCTTTCCTGCAATAATATTTGCTACTGCCCGTGTTATCTTTCTTGTTACAAAGGTTTCGCCTCTCCTGGGTGATTCATGATTAAACAGAATCCCATTACAGGCAAACATGTTGTATCCGTCCCTGTAATTTGCCGTCATCCAGTAGGCGTAGACCTTGGCGGCGGCATAAGGACTTCTCGGCCTGAAATGGGTTTCCTCGTTCTGCGGAGGCAGGGCATCCCCGAACATTTCACTGCTACTTGCCTGATATAATTTTGTTCTGATACCGCTTCTTCTCACGGCCTCCAACAATCTTGTCGTTCCCAATCCTGTAACGTCTCCGGTAAATTCCGGCATGTCAAAACTAACACGCACATGGCTCTGGGCGGCTAAATGGTAAATTTCGTCAGGCTGGATGTTGTAAATGAGGTTCGTTATCTGGCCGGAATCAGAGACGTCGCCATGATGCAGAAATAGCCGCGCGTTGGGGTTGTGGGGGTCCTGGTAGAGATGGTCAATCCTCTCTGTGTTAAAGGTGCTGGCGCGGCGAATAAGCCCATGCACTTCATAACCTTTAGACAGGAGAAATTCTGCCAGATACGAACCGTCCTGCCCTGTAATTCCTGTTATTAACGCCTTTTTCATAAACGCCTATTTATAATCTGATATCAACGACTTTGGTGCTGTCCGGTATTTGCTTTGCCTTTTCAGCATCTAATTCCTTTGTTATTAACAAAAAATGAGGGGCATAGTTTTTTATCTCTTCGGTTCCAATTACGTGATAGCCAAATATCCTTATCTTCATTTCGTCGTCAACAATCGCAACAAGCTCCAGTTCTTTATCCTGGATAACAAGATACGCCAACTCCATCAGGTCTGTGACGCCGTAAAGCGCAACACGTTTTTTGTCATTAAACTGAATACTTCCAATCTTGTCTTCAACATCTTTTCGAACGGCCTTATAGAAATGGAAATTCCTGTCAAAGAATTTATAGGCAATCTGCGTTTTTTCGGCGATGCCCTTGGGCGTTAGAATGTACTGCATTCTTCGGGGGTTTGCGCCCAACATCTTGACGAAGCCCCTTTTTGTGAGTTTTTTTAATGCAAAATTTATCGAGGCTACGTTGATGCCCAATTGAGATGAAAGCTGGCGCTGTGAGATTTGCTCGCCATTCTCAATGGATTGGAGGATGTTGTATTGAGTGATTTCTTCCTGGTTGGCCATGATATTTGTTTGCGTGGGAATTCCAATGGTTTTGGTAGGAGCCCACTCCTGTTGGCGATCGGGTGCCTGTGTGCATCGCCGTCGGGAGACTACCAAGAGAACTCTTAATTAATGTGACAAGAATGGCTTGAGGTACAAGGTGATTCGGGACTGCGTCCCTCTCAGTTACATGGCAAAACCAATGTAACCTACCAATAATGGATTGTTAACGCCCATATTGAGCTTATTCGTCAGCCAAAACCTGGCTAATCAATAGGCTCAATGTCGGCTATACAAACTTCTGCAGCAGCAGATCTTTGCAAGAGGTCTACCGAAACAACAACACGGTAGTTTGCCTTTCTCTTTAAAAGGACGCCTTCTACCCCCATAAGAGGACCTGCCTTGACCCGTATCTTTGCGCCGCTTTGCAAATACTTGTATGGGTCTAGCTTGATGTTGCTATTTACCAGTATTTTTATATCGTTTATCTGCTTTTCTGGAATTGGCGTTGGCTCACAACGGTCTGTGCCAATTATCCCCACCACTCCCCGCGTACTTAGCACCTCAAAGACACTGTCCATCTGTATATGCACAAACAGATACCCTGGAAAAAGAGGCAAGTCAACCAGCACCCTGCGGTCTTTTCTGCGGCTTAATGTCTTGACGAGCGGAAGGAATGAATCAATGCTCTTTTCCTTAAGAAATGTGTCAACCTGCTTTTCATGGCGAGATCGCGTATGTACAGCAAACCAGTAATCAACTTGTCTATCCATGACATTTTATAAATTCCTCCCGCAGCCTTGTCAACTGCGGGAGGAACGGGGTCTCTCCATTGGGAGATGTGAGAGATCGTTGTTTATCATAACAAACGTTTACTTTTCTAAACGTTTACTATTTAAAACATTTTTTCGAAAAATGTCAACAGGAAAATTAAAAAAATTTATGGTAAGGGGTATTGGACTAGCTGCGCAACCGTTTCGGTTGCGTGCATGAAGGTTGCTGTCTGTCTCATTTACTTCTTTGCATTCAGTTCTTCGAGGGTTTCCTGGGCTAGTTCCCGAACGGAACCGTCTTCGTCATTGAGCGCGCCTTTTATGGACTCAATGGCAGCCTCACCGCCAATCTCTCCAAGCGCTTCCACGGCGCTTTCGCGCACCCACGGGTCAACGTCTTTAAGGGCTGCGGAAAGAGGTTCCACAACGCTTTTGTCGCCAATCTCCAGCAAGGCGTCAATAGAACTCAATCGTACGTCTTCGCTGGGGTCGTTTGCCAGCGCCTTTGCGATAGCCTCAATCGCCTTTTTGTCCTTGCTTTCCCCTAATGCGATAATCGCATCCTCTCTCTTGCTCGCGTCATCGCTCTCCAGGGCGTCTTTCATGAGGGTCTCGATGGGTGGTTTTTCTTTTTTTGCCTTGCCTTTTTTTACCGTTGGCTGGACTGGTTTTTGGGGAGGTTTCTTGGGGGGCGCTTCCTTCGTTTTTGTAAAGATTTCTTTGGACTTGCCCGCGCTGATAATTGACAATCCCCCCTCTGTTATTTCATGGGGCGCGTAAAGAAATGCGTAATTTTTGTCTTTAAGGATTCTGCGAACGCCTTCCCTGACGGGGACATTTTGAAATTCTATCGTAACCGCCATGTCAATCGAGTCATTGAGCCAGATTCTTGCGCCGCTCTGCGACATGATTTCTTTCAAGACCTTTTCCAGGGGTGAGTTTTTTAACTTTGCAGATAATTTCCCATTATCAAATTTAATATCGAAGACCTCTTCGGCCGGCGGCGCGTCTGCGCAAAGTCCCTGCTGTTTGTTGAGTACTGTTATAGATAAAGACGCTACTCCTGTAAGCAGGCTTATCAGTACACACATTTTAATCGTATGGTAAAAAGCCGTCATAGTTGTTTGCTTAATTTGCGACAGATTTTAATTCTATCAATTTAAAAAACCTGAACCATCATGCGGATTTGCCCTGGATGATATCCATGAGCAGCCTTTTCCCCTTCTCCATTAATTCCTTTGTCTTCCCCTCAAGATTCAAGCGGAGCAGCGGCTCCGTATTTGATTTCCTGACGTTGAACCACCAGTCGTTATACTCAACCGTAATACCATCCAGGTGGTCCACCTTCCCATTTGAAAATTTTCTGGTAATCTCCTCAATCTTCGCGTCTTTGTCTTCTACTTCAAAATTGATTTCACCCGTTGCATAATATCTCTTAAACGGTGATATTATGTTTGAAAAGGGGACGCGTTTGGCGCTTAAAATATCCAACACCATAAGGAATGCAATCATTCCTGAATCTGAGCAATAGTTGTCCCTGAAATAATAATGCCCCGATAATTCCCCGCCAAATACCGCTTTCTTTTCCCTCAGCGTTGCTTTCATGTAGGCATGACCAACGCGCTCACGATAGGGCACACCGCCTGCGGCCCTTATTTCTTCCGGCACCGCCCAGCTCGAACGGAGGTCATACAGGATTGTTGCGCCTTTCTCACGCTCCAGGAGATGCTTCGAAATAAGGGCGGTAACAGTATCGCATCCGATTGCCCGTCCCATCTCGTCCACAAAGACACAGCGGTCTGCGTCTCCGTCAAAGGCAACTCCCAGGTGCGCCCTTGTTTCGCGCACCTTACTCTGCAAATCAACGATATTTTCAGCCTTTAGCGGATTGGCTTCGTGGTTGGGAAAGTTTCCGTCCAGTTCAAAGTAGAGGGGAATGACTTCGATTGGAAGCCCTTCACAGATAACAGGAATAACCTTTCCCGCCATGCCATTCCCGGCGTCAATTACCACGCGCAAATGCCGGAGATTGCTGGCAAATTTCAGGACGTGTTTTTTGTAATCGCTGAAAACGTCGCTTATGATAACCTTGCCCAGTTGTTCGCCGCGTGACGGGTGATATTGTTTCGTAAGTTTTCCAATGCGGCCTATGCCTGTTTCAAAACTGAGTGGAATGGCCTGTTCTCTGCATATCTTAAACCCGTTGTATTGGGCAGGATTGTGGGACGCTGTGACCATGACGCCGCCATCGTAATGGTAATTGCCTACGGCAAAACTGGTCATCTCTGTCGCAACAACCCCGATATTAACAACATTTAGCCCCGAGGTGCACAATCCCTCAATCAGGGCGCTGGCAAGCGGCTTGGAGGAAGGTCTCATATCCCTGCCCACCACGATGTTTTTCGCTTTCGGGTTTTCCTCCTTGAAGAACTGGGCTATTGATGTCCCAATCTTGCGCGCCGTCAGCTCGTCAATCTCAGATGGATATTTCCCGCGAATATCATAGCTCTTAAAAATATTCATAGCGAGTTTGCTTTCGGCCTGCTGGTGGTTAAAATGCTTCGGCTCCACCTTGTCCAGGCATACGTTGCACTTGGGATAATTTACCCTCTGTCTTCCCCTGCAGACTGAATCGCTGATTGTATAAGCTTCACCGGGACACCGGTGCGGCCTGTCTTCTCTTTCAATTCTTTGTCCATTTTTCATAAATATTACTCCTCAAGCAATTGCTTGCCGGCGTCGAATGCCCGTTGTAATAACTCCTGATTCCTGCTTGCTGCGCCTTTTTCTTCCAGTCCTGCAGATAATATGTCTCCCGTATACCGGGTATCCAACACATGAAAAAATGCCTTTATTGTTTTCACCGCCCCGGTAAACAACCCTTCTTCGTCATCCCGTGCTGCGGTCGCTATGAAAAATCCCCTGGCAACTTTTCCGCCCTCCCTGATAGGCGCATGTAACACATATTTCCTGGCCCAAAACGCCTGGCAACGGTCTATAAACGCCTTCAACTGCGCGCTTACCCCCATAAAATAAATGGGAGACGCCACAAGAATGCCGTCCGCATCCACCAGTTTCGAATATATCTTTTGCATGTCATCGCCGATGACACAAACCCCTGTCTCCCAGCACCCACCGCAAGAATTACAGGGCGCAATCTGTAAATCACGGATGACAATCCTTTCGACATTAACCCCGCTTTCTTCCGCGCCCCTTAGGGCGCTGTTGAGTAATATGTCAGAATTCCCTTCCTTACGGGGGCTGCCAAAGATGCCAATCGCTTTTTTCATAAGAAATTTTCAATAAAAGCTGTTGCGCTGTTTAAGATTTCTTGTGCAATATATCCCGGAAATAGCCGAGCGTCTTACGCAACCCTTCTCCGCGAGCAACCTTCGGATCCCAGCCTAAAACCTTCTTTGCCTTTGAAATATCGGGTTGACGCACCTTCGGATCGTCCTCGGGAAGCGGCTTAAATACCACCTTGCTTTTGTTGCCGGTAAGGGCAAGTATCTCGTGCGCTAACAGGAGTATGGTTATTTCCTCAGGATTTCCGATGTTTACCGGCTCATGTTCGTTCGAAAGAAGCAACCGGTAGATGCCTTCTACAAGGTCAGAGACATAACAAAAACTCCTCGTCTGAGACCCATTTCCAAAGACCGTGATATCTTCGCCGCTCAGCGCCTGACACATAAAGTTGGGCAATGAACGGCCGTCTTTTATCCGCATCCTCGGCCCATACGTGTTGAATATCCTTACTATCCTGGTATCCACCTGATGGTAACGATGGTACGCCATGGTCATTGCCTCCGCAAAGCGCTTTGCCTCATCATATACCCCCCTCGGCCCGACAGGATTTACATGACCCCAGTAATCTTCCCGCTGGGGATGAATCTGCGGGTCTCCGTAAACTTCAGAAGTGGAAGCCAAAAGGAATTTTGACTTCTTTGCCTTGGCCAGACCAAGACTGTTCAGCGTTCCCAGAGAGCCGACTTTGAGCGTTTGTATCGGAAGCTCCAGGTAATCAACGGGGCTGGCCGGTGACGCAAAATGCAATACGCAATCAATATTTCCATCCACGTAGATATAGTCGCTTACGTTGTGCTTTATAAAACGGAATTTACCATTTCCCATCAAATGGCAGATATTGTCTTCTTTTCCCGTTAACAGATTGTCTATGCAGACAACCTCATGTCCTTTTTCTATTAAATAATCGCACAGGTGTGACCCGATAAATCCTGCTCCGCCTGTAATTACTATCCTCATAAAAAATACTCCTTGTATAGCGCAAGTTACACTGACATAAAGAACTTAGGGTGAATTCTACAACATTTTCATTGATATGCAAGAACATAGTGTGTAATGGAAAAGGCGGTAAAGCGGCCTGGGTTGCCGTTTGACCGCTGCCCGCTACTTGAAAAAGGCAAAGAGGATGGCGGTTAATATGCCAACAATGGAGGCGAATTGTCCGATCCAGAATATAAACATCCATTTAATGATGTCCGTTTTGGTGGATTCAATCTTCTTTTCAAGGTCTGCTCTGACAGACTCGATCTTTTTTTCCAGACGGGTGGTTTCTTCCGTCAGACGTTTTTCAAATCTTAGTTCAACGGTTTCTGCCGTATGCGCCTGGCTGCGGTCTTCAACCTTATCGAGTATTTCTACCAGGGCGTTTGCGCCTTCATCGGTGAGCTTTTCCCGTAATATCTTCGGTATGGTAATGATAGACATAGGAGTTAAATTACCATATATCTGAAAATTTGTCAATAATGGCGGTTAAGCAATCTACAGATTCAGAATAAATCTTAAGATAGAATTTTCAGCAGCGCATGCAACTGACCGTCCTTTTGTGCGGTTAATTTTTCCAGTTCAGGAAACACCTTTTGCTTTTCAATTGCCTCTTTTAATTTCAGAGAAACCTTCGGCAGTCCACAGACAACGGCGCCCACAATAACCCCTGCCTTTGCGGTAATCATGACATATTCCCCAAGACTATCGCCTTTAAAGTGAGCCCTTTGCGCCGTCTCTATCGTTGTATTACCGCAACCTATGAGGCTAAACGTCAAACTCCCGACCTTCTTAAGGTAGTTTGTTGTTGCCTTGTATTCCGCAGGGTCGCCTCCGGCCATGTTATTCCCGGCGATGCGCCCCTGCGTACTGGCATTGAACCAGTTCGTCTGAACAATCTGTTTTTTGGAGACGGGATCGGTAATCTGTGCGGCATTCCCGGCAGAAAAAATATCGCCTTCGTTGCTTCGGAGGTAACCGTCTACCAAAACCCCCTTGTCGGTTTTGATACCGCTTTCGCCAAGCCATTTCACCGCCGGTACTGCTCCAATAGAAAGGAAACAAAACGAGACGGGTAACACCTTTCCGTCGGTTGCCACAATCCGTGCAAGTTTGCCATCCATCCCCTCAAATGCCTGTGCTTCCATATCGGTAAACACCTTTATGCCCAACCGGGCAAATTCCTCATGGATTAAGGCGCAACCACATTCGTCAAAAAAGGGATCGCCTAAGACGGGTCGCCTGACCAGCAGAGTCACTTCCAGGCCAATCCTTTTTAACTCCTCAGCCATATCCATGCCTAAAAGGCCGCCCCCGATGACGACTACCGCCTGTGCCTCCCTGGCAAAGGCTCTCACCCGGTCTGCTTGGATTAAATCATGCATGGTAAATATTCCTTCGAGCGTCACCCCTGAAACCGCGGGTTTTAACGGAGCGATGCCCGTTGCAATAAGGAGTTTGTCATATCCATACTGTTTGCCATCCGACGCCCCGACAGTTTTTCTCGCTCTATCAAGGGCAACCGCCTTTATTCCAAGCTGAAGCCGGATATTCCTCTGGCTGTAGAAATCCATTTTCCTGACCATAAGCTCCTCAATTTCCACCCTTCCTACCGCATATTCCGGTATCCTGGGCCGGTAGAACATGGGCACCCGTTCTTCTGAAATAACGGTAATTTCTCCCGCGTTATCCAGGTTCCGGATATGCTCTGCCGCGGTAATGCCCGCCGGGCCGCTGCCTATAATCAAATAATTTTCCGCCATTGACAACCCCCTTTCAAAAAATATTTATAACGACCGATATAATATGCTATACGCCCCGGTTAATAAACAGAAAATACAATTTATTAGGGCTTGTGCTGACCCTGATTCAGTGTTAGAATCCGTACCGTGAAAAAGCATATTGAGCCAAAAAAATATCTCATTTCGTTCGACAGTCACACCTCTCCCCACGTCTTTACCGATGTGCTGGTGATCGGGAGCGGTGTGGCCGGCCTGAGCGCGGCAATCCAGGCCGCAAAATACGGGTCGGTGTTGATTGTCACGAAAGACAGGAGCGATGAGAACAACACCACCTATGCGCAGGGCGGAATCGCGGTGGTGCTCTCTGACGAAGACACCCTGGCAAAACACACAAAGGATACCCTGGAGGCTGGGCAACACCTGTGCGATAAGACGGCGGTGAAGACCATTATCGGAGAAGGGCCGGAACGGGTAGAAGAACTAATCAACTGGGGGGCGTCATTTGATAAAGAGAACGAGCGTTTGGTCTTTACGAAAGAAGGAGGCCACACCTTTCCCCGCATAATCCGGGCGAGGGGAGACTCCACCGGCAGGGAAGTGGAACAGACACTCATCCAGACTGTCAGAGAAAACGAAAATATCAAGGTCTTCGAGCATACCTTTGCGATAGACCTCATTACCAGAAACGGCGACTGCCATGGCGCAGTTGCATGGCATGTAAAAAAAGGAAACATACTCATCTGGGCGAAGCGAACGATCCTGGCTACCGGAGGATGCGGCCAGATATACCGCGAAACGACCAACCCGGACGTGGCCACTGGTGACGGGCTGGCAATGGCCTACCGCGCCGGCGCGACATTACAGGATATGGAGTTTGTGCAGTTCCACCCTACGACGCTTTACATTGCAGGCGCAGTACGCTTCCTCATCACGGAAACAGTTCGCGGCGAGGGCGGTATACTCAGAAATAAGATGGGGGAGCGATTCATGCCGGGCTATCACCCGCAGGCCGAACTTGCGCCCAGAGACGTGGTGAGCCAAAGCATCTTAAGGGAAATGCAGAAGACGGATCATACCAACGTGTATATTGACGTCCGCCATATCCCGAAGAAACGACTGTACGTCCGCTTCCCCAAAATCAGGGAAATCTGCGATTCTTTTGGCATTGATATCGCAAAAGACCTGATTCCCGTGCGTCCCAGCGCCCATTACATGATTGGAGGCGTTAAGGTTGACCGCCTTTCCAGGACTACCGTAAAGCAACTCTACGCCTGCGGCGAGGTTGCCTGTACGGGCATGCATGGCGCAAACCGTCTTGGCAGCAATTCACTGCTTGAGGGACTGGTAATGGGTTACCGGGCGGGAATAGACGCCAGCGGGTCAATCCAGAAGTCCAGGCGTGAATTATTGCCCTATACTGTCCAGGAGTCTACAGGTTTATCAAAGAAAAGCTGGTTGGACCTGTCTGATATTGGAAACTCCCTGAAGAGCCTCATGTGGCGGGATGCGGGAATTGAGCGGGACGAGAGACATCTGCTGGAGGCGGAAGAAATGATCGAGATGTGGTGGAGTTACGTCATGGACAAGGAGTTCTCAAATCCAGCCGGGTGGGAGTTGCAAAACATGCTGATCGTTTCACGGCTCATTGTGGTTGCCGCCCGCAAGCGCAAGGAATCCCGCGGAGTCCACCACCGGACCGACTACCCAGGCGCCGACAATATCCACTGGAAGAAGCACATCGCCATGAGAAAACCCACGTCCTGATATTATCGCCGTATCCCATTTCCACTTCGTTAGATTTCTCCACGGAACAGTTCTTGTCTTTTCCCTTGACAACCTTCACGAGAGTCATTAAATTAAGTCTCTTTCTCCGTAAAAATTTTTTGAATACTATCAGTTTCGCTACAATCCTTAATACGAAAAGGGCAACCGAAAATGAAATTTCTGACCGAATACATGACCTTTAATACCAAAAAGCGCCACGAGTTTATAAACATTACAAGGGACGTTGATAAGGTGCTTCAGAAGAGCGGTATTAAAGAAGGCATGGTTCTGGTCTCCGCCATGCATATAACGTCGGGCGTTTTTGTCAATGACGCCGAGCCGGGACTCCACAAGGATATTGAAGAGTGGCTCCTCAGGCTGATTCCGGAGGGGCACGACTATTATCATCACCGCACGGGCGAGGTCAACGGGGACGCCCATCTCCGAAATCTCCTTATCGGACACCAGGTGGTAATCCCGGTAACCGAAGGGAAACTGGACCTCGGCACCTGGCAAAAGGTGTTTTATGCTGAATTTGACGGGCAGCGCAGCAAACGATTGGTTATTAAGGTTATGGGAGAATAACGGCAATTTTAGATTGCGGAATGCGGATTTCGGATTTGTTGTTAATTCCGCAACCCGCAATCTGCAATCCGAAATAAGTTTGATTGGCTATGACAATAACGAATACCTGTGCAATCTCTGACAAAAAAATAATAAACGAGGAAGCCCCCTGTATCCTGGCCTGTCCGATACGGCAGGATGCCCGCGATTACGTCCAGCTCATTGCCAGAGGACGTTTTAATGAGGCATATCGGCTGGTGCGGGAAAGAAATCCCCTGCCGTCGGCGTGCGGCCGCATCTGTACGCACCCCTGCGAAACAAAATGCAGACGGAACAGCACCGAGGCCCCGGTTGCGATTGCCTGGCTCAAACGGTTTCTGGGCGACAATTTCTCCGAAGAACCGAAAAAGAAAACTACCGAAAAGTACCCTGAAAAAATCGCTATTATTGGCGCAGGCCCCGCCGGCCTCGCCGCAGCAAATGATCTGGCGCTCCTGGGTTATTCATGTACCATCTTCGAATCCAATCCCACTCCGGGCGGTATGCTCCGTATGGGCGTGCCAACCTATCGCCTTCCCCGAACAGCCATTGATAATGACGTTGAATTGATTAAAAAATTAGGGGTCGAAATTAAATACAATACTACCCTCGGCGCAGACATTACCTTTGACAGTTTAAAAAAGGATGGTTTTTCCGTGATCTTCATTGGCGTGGGATTGCTTGAAAGCCGCACCCTGAACATCGAAGGGGTAAATCTCGACGGGGTGCTCAAAGGCGTATCCTTTTTGAACGAGGTAAACACCACAGGAAAGGCAAAAATAGGGAAGAACGTACTGGTGGTAGGAGGCGGCGCAGTAGCCATGGACTGCGCGCGAACCGCCCTGCGCCTGAAACCCGACAAGGTATCAATCGCCTGCCTCGAATCGCGGAAGGAGATGCCGACAACCGATTTTGAAATTGAAGAGACGGTTCATGAAGGGGCAATACTGCACAATTCTGTGGGGCCCAAACGTATTGTCGGGAAGAATGGGAAGGTTTCCGGACTCGAAACCCTCAAGGTAAAATACGTATTTGACGAACAAAAGCGATTCAACCCGGCCTTTTACGAAGGCTCGGAATCTGTCATAGAAGCGGACACCGTCATCCTTGCCATAGGGCAGGCCTCGAATCTCGCCTTTTTAAAAGGACAGGATGGCGTCCAGGTTACGCGCGGCGGCACGATTATCGTCAATCCAGGCACTTTCAGCACCCCGGTGCAGGGTATTTATGCAGGGGGTGACGTAGTGTTGGGTCGCGGCACCATGACCGAGAGCATGGCGCAGGGTAAAAAGGCTGCGATTGCCATCCACAACGCCCTGAGAAATACGGCATTAAAAGACGACAAGTGGGCTGAAAAACCCGCAGTGCCCGATATTGCCGCATCAAGAATTGCCCTCATTAAAAAAGAACAGAAACATGATATGCCCACCATGCCGTCCGATAAAAGGCTGGATAACTTCGAAGAAGTAGAACTGGGGTTTTCCATGAATGCCGCGGTAAAGGAGGCGCAGCGGTGCATGAACTGCGGCGCAGGCGCGTTTGTGGACGACAACCTCTGCGTGGGATGCCTGACCTGCGTGAGGGTATGCCCTTTCGAAGTGCCCAAAATTACCAGGGGCGACACGGCCGCGTATATCAACGGAGATTGCCAATCGTGCGGCCTCTGCATTGTGGAGTGTCCCGCAAAGGCCATAGGTTTTAAGACCCCCCAGGAAGACTGTGGCAAAGACGCGCTTGAGGCAGTTTTTAAAGATAAGTATATTCAGGGAATAAAACCATTCATCGTAAATTTTTATTGCCAGTACAGCGCATACAATGAAGCGCCGGAAAACGCGTCGGATAATTTACTGGTTTTCCACTTCAGGCGGGTAGGGGTATTGGGATTGGGCAAGGTAGAACCGTCGTTGTACCTAAAGGCATTCGAGCTGGGCGCGCACGGTGTGCTGGTGACCGCCTGCAAGGACGAGGAATGCCATTTCTGTAAAGAGAAGGAGTGGGTTGAAAGAAGGACGAAATATGCCGCGCAGATGCTGAGCGGGTTGGGAATAGATGCCAGAAGGTTTCAGACCCATTTTATCTCCTCGCAGAGCGGCAGAGAGATTGTGGACATCGCCTTTAAGATGGTCGAAGAACTCAGAAACTTATCAATTTAGAAAGGTATGGGGAAAATGGTGATTCATAAAAGGTTTTTAGCATGTCTGTCTATAGCCGTTATCAACATAGCCTTAGCCGCCCCGAATGCCTTTGCTAACTCCTGGACAGAAGAAACCGTTGACAGCGATCTCTTCGTTGGCTGGAATTCCTCTCTGGCGCTCGATGCCTCCGGCAACGCACACATCAGTTATTATGATAAGACGCAAGGCGACCTCAAGTATGCCGCCAATGTCTCTGGTTCATGGGCAACAACGGTGGTAGACCGTACGGGCAACGTGGGCAAGCATACTTCGCTGGCGCTTGACACGTTAGGAAATATATACATCAGTTATTACGACGAAACCAACGGCGACCTCAAGTACGCCACCAATGGCTCCGGCGCATGGATAACCACCACCGTGGACGAAAGCGGCGACGTGGGTTATGATACCTCAATAGCGCTTGACACGTCGGGCAATGCCCACATCAGTTATTATGACGTGACCAACGGCGACCTCAAGTACGCCACCAATGGCTCCGGCGCATGGATAACCACCACCATTGACAATAGTGGGGTTGTGGGATGGAATACCTCTCTGTCGCTCGATACGTCGGGCAATGTGCATATCAGCTATTATGACGTGACCAACGGCGACCTCAAGTATGCCACTAACGGTTCCGGCTCTTGGATAGCCACAACCGTGGATAGCAACGGAGACGTAGGCGGAAACACCTCCATAAAAATCGGCACATCAGGCGGCGCATATATCAGCTATTACGATGTAACCAATGGCGACCTTAAGTACGCAACCAACGTCTCTGATTCGTGGATAGCGGCGACCGTGGATAGCGATGGAGACGTGGGTTACTATACCTCCATAGCGCTTGATACATCAAACAATGCACACATCAGTTATTATGATGCAACCAACGGTAGTCTCAAATATGCCACGAACGTTTCCGGTGCATGGGTAGCAGCAACCGTAGACAGCGATGGAGACGTAGGCTTGTACACCTCTCTGGCGCTCGACGCATCAGGAAATGCGCACATCAGCTATTTCGACAATACGAACGGCGACCTCAAGTACGCCGTCAGCGCCGCTCAGTCTGCGGAGTGCGATCCGGCGTCAATTGCAGTATCCACAAGTAAACTCACGATTAAAAGTAAAGAGAGCGGCGACGTTACCGTTACAGTAAAGGGAAAATCCGGTTGTCTTGCAGAAGGCGTGACGGTAAAAGCAAAATTAGACAAGGCCAGCGGGAAGAAGGTCTCCGTTTCCCCGGAAGAGGGGACTGCCGACGCCGACGGCATGGTTGCCTTTACCTTTACAGGGGTCAAAAAAGGCAATGCAAAGGTATCTTTTATCGCAGACGGGCTGACAAAGAAAATTACCGTGAAGGTTAAGTAAGCATTTGTTCTCAAAACAAAAAATGAAAAACATTAATTTTAATGATGCACTTGAGATTATCGAGTCATTACCTGAGGAACAAAGGGAATCTCTTATTGAAATCGTTAGAAATCGTCTCATAGAAGAACGCAGGGATAAGCTTGCTAAAAATATTAGTGAAGCTAAAGAAGAATACGAACGTGGCGATTTCAGGAAAGGCACAGTAGATGATCTCCTGCGTGAGATAACCTCGTGAGAACCCTTATATGGAGTAACACATTTTATGAATAGGAACCCATGAGGATGTTTACTGAAAATATTGTAAAGCTAAAAATATGGTTTTCTCTACTCTGAGGTCAATTTAATTAAAGAGGCAATTTCTCATGATTGTAGCGGCGTCTAAACCGTTTCAAGAAATCAAGCAGATGCTCACCGGGTTCAAGAAGGTTTGCGTCCTGGGCTGCGGCTCCTGTGTGACAATCTGCCATACCGGCGGCGAAAAACAGGTCACAGAACTTGCCGCACAAATCAGACTCGCCGCCAAACTGGAAGGCAGACGGGTCGAGGTCGTAGAAGATTCAACGCTCCGTCAGTGCGAATGGGAATTTATAGACGCCATTGGGGATGTTATTAAAGATTGCGATGCTGTGGTGTCCATTGCATGCGGTATCGGCGTGCAGTACATGGCCGAAAGGTTTCCGAAGATAAGAATATTTCCCGGCGTAAATACCACCTTTATGGGAGGGCCGACCGAACAGGGAGTTTTCTGGGAACGGTGTGCCGGCTGTGGCAACTGTATCCTGGCGACAACGGGCGGATTGTGCCCTGTCAGCCGGTGCGCAAAGAGTCTTATGAACGGGCCGTGTGGCGGTTCACAAAACGGGAAGTGCGAGGTCTCGCAGGAAACCCCCTGTGTGTGGAATCAGATATATGACCAGCTCGATACCCAGCACCTTTTGGATACCATGAAGACCATTGTACCGCCCAAGGACTGGACGACCGGCATGGAAAACCATCCGCGAAAGATGGTGCTCGATCACCTGGTTATGAAAAAAAAATAAAAGCCATCCTAACCCGAATGAGTTGGAAGAAATATGTAGGGCGAGGCTTTAGCCTTGCGCTTATTGCTTTTTGGTCATTGAGGGAAAATTTATGTTAACAGAATATATCCAGAAGGCAATGGAACTTGCTCACTATGAAATAATTGAAGATGAAGGGACATACTGGGGCGAGATTCCAAACTTTCAGGGTGTTTGGGGTCGAGCAAAAAATCTTGAAAAATGTAGGGAAGGATTAAGAGAGGCGTTAGAAGAATGGATTGTTTTTAGATTAAAGAATAATCTTGAGTTACCAGTAGTCGAAGGTATAAATCTTAATATTGTAGAGTATGTTCCGTAATGGAGAAATTAAAACCAGTAACCTGGTTGGAGTTTGTTTCCCGAATGAAAGAAATCGGATTTGAAGGGCCTTTTTACGGTGGAAAACATCCAAAAATGAAAAAGGGAAATCAAACAATTATAATTCCCAACAAGCACGAGTCAGAGATTGGGATAGGTTTTTTAACAAGGCTGCTAAAACAAGCGGGAATTAGTAAAGTAGAGTGGCTGAATAAATAGTTGTGAAAATTCTGGATAAATTAATTATGGTTGAAAACAAGACCGACATGCAATCCGGTAGTAACTTAGAAAAACTCTTAAGAAGCGGGCAGTTTGCTGTTACGGCGGAACTCGGCCCTCCGCGGGGCGCCGACCGTTCGGTGATTGAGAAAAAGGCCGCTATACTGAAAGGTTACGGAGACGCCTTTAATATTACCGACTGTCAGACGGCCGTCGTGCGCATGTCCAGCATTGCTGCTGGCCGCATCGTGCTTGATGCGGGAATAGAACCCATCATTCAAATGACCTGCCGCGACAGGAACCGTATCGCCATACAGAGCGACCTCCTGGGCGCAGCGGCGCTGGGCGCAAAAAACCTGCTCTGCCTGACGGGCGACCACCAGAAATTTGGCGATCATCCGATGGCAAAAGGCGTCTTTGACATAGATTCCGTCCAGCTTATCCAGATGGTGAAGATACTCAGGGATGAAAAGAAATTTCAGTGCGGCCAGGAATTGAAGGCATCCGAGCCAAGATTCTTCATCGGTGCGGCTGAAAATCCCTTCGCCGACCCCTTTAAATTCCGTGCAGTCAGGCTTGGTAAAAAAATCGCTGCCGGGGCCGATTTCATCCAAACTCAGATTATTTACAACGTCCCGAAATTTAAGGAATGGATGAAGATGGTTACCGACATGGGACTCCACGAAAAGGCGTTCATCCTGGCCGGTGTCGCCCCGCTCAAGTCCGCCGGTATGGCAAAACACATGAAACACAACGTGCCCGGTATGGACGTGCCCGACGAGGTCATGAACCGCATGACATCCGCATCAGCCGCCAAAAAGGGCAAGGAAGAAGGCGTCAGGATATGCCTCGAAGTCATCGAACAGGTCAGAGAAATCAAAGGCATTTCCGGCGTGCACATCATGGCCGTTGAATGGGAAGAGGCCGTTCCGGAAATCGTCCAGCAAGCCAAACTATATCCCCGACCAACGGTATAACCACGGAGATACAACTAAAGGTGACGTGTGATAAGTGACGGGTGACGTTTTTCTCAGCGCAGTCGCTTCGTTCAGCATACACCCGCAAAGAATCTCCTCTTGAACGAATAATCGCCTTTCCAGGGTAATCCCGCCTATTTTATTTGACATCCGCTTGTGAATATAGATACCTGCTGTTAGGCAACAATTTTCGATCAAATCAAACACATGCAATTCGAATGGGCTTATGAAAACTAAAGCAAAAAATATTTGTGATGAATTACGCCCCGAATACAACTTTGACTATTCAAAAGCTGTTCGTGGCAAGTATTACAAACGCATTTTAGACGAAGGGGCCAACGTTGTCATGCTTGAACCGGACGTGGCTAAGGCATTTGCTGATTCAGCCGCAGTAAATGATGCGCTGAGGTCATTACTTGATTTAACACGAACGACTCAGCGCCTGACAAAACACCCCAGGGGGCAGGCGATCGCCCGCCGCCTGCCTGTGGCAGCCAGGTCCGTGGCGAGCGCGAGGAGAAATAAAGCATAAGGCTTTTGTAATCCTAAAGAAGGGAAATAGAAATGGCAGATAACAACGAACTTGAAAAAACCCTATGGGCTGCGGCTGACAAACTCCGCAGTAATATGGATGCGGCTGAATATAAGCATATTGTTCTGGGGCTTATTTTCCTGAAATATATCTCTGATGCGTTTAATGATCTATACAATAAGCTGAAAGCTGGCAAGGGCGAATTTGAAGGGGCAGACCCGGAAGACGCCGACGAATACCTCGCCCACAATATTTTTTTCGTGCCTGAAAAAGCCCGCTGGCAATATCTGCAGGACAGGGCAAAAAAACCGGAAATCGGCAAGCTGATTGACGAGGCAATGGATGCCATTGAAAAAATCAATACTTCGTTAAAAGGCGTATTGCCGAAAATCTATGCCGACCCGGAGCTGAATAAACAGCGTTTGGGCGAACTCATTGACCTGATCGGAACCATCGGCTTTAATCAGGACGGACATAAAGCCAAAGATTTATTAGGCCGTGTGTATGAATATTTTCTCGGTCAGTTTGCCGACGCCGAAGGCAAAAAAGGCGGGCAATTTTGGACTCCTGTAAGTATTGTGAAACTCCTGGTAGAAATGCTCGAACCATACAACGGGCGTGTGTATGACGGCTGTTCCGGAAGCGGCGGAATGTTTGTGCAGAGTGAAAAGTTTGTCGAAGAGCATCAGGGTAATATCAAAGACCTTTCCATTTACGGGCAGGAATCCAATCCGACTACCCTGCGCCTTGCCAGGATGAATCTGGCCATTCGCGGGATTGACGCCCGAATCGAACCTGGCGACACGTTCCTGAACGACAGGCATAAAGGACTGAAGGCCGACTTTATCCTCGCCAATCCGCCGTTCAATATCAGCGACTGGAGCGGCGATAAGCTTCGGGACGACATCCGCTGGAAATACGGCGTACCTCCGACCGGAAACGCCAACTACGCATGGCTTCAGCACTTTATCCACAAACTCAGCCCCAGCGGAACAGCGGGCATCGTGCTTGCCAACGGCAGCATGAACAGCAACTCCGGCGGCGAAGGCGATATCCGCAAGAACATGATTGAAGCGGGGCTGATTGACTGCATGGTCGCCCTGCCCGCGCAGCTTTTTTACAACACCATGATTCCCGCCTGCCTCTGGTTTCTGGCGCGCAACAAATCCAACGGCAAATTCCGCAACCGCTCCAACGAAATCCTCTTTATTGACGCCCGCAAGCTCGGTACAATGGTCAACCGCCGGAATAAGGAACTGAGCAACAACGATATCAAGCTCATTGCCCGGACGTACCATAACTGGCGAGGGAAAGACAGCGTTTATGAAGACAAGGCCGGTTTCTGCAAATCGGCCACGATTAAAGAGGTATGTGACAACAACTTTGTCTTGATGCCCGGACGTTATGTGGGAACCGAAGAAGAGATAGATGACGGTGTGCCCTTTGAAGAGAAAATGAGTGCGCTTACCGCGAAACTGGCGGCACAGTTTACCAAAGGGAATGAGTTGGAAAAGACCATCCGCGAGAACTTAAAGGGGATTGGGTATGAGTTCTGAAGCGATTGATACTTTGACTCTGAACATTTACGACCTCGGTAAAACCATGCAAAGTCTTACCCGACGGGCTGAACTGGAATACTCCGCCGAAGTTGATGTCCTTATTCAAACGAATTGCCGTGGTTCCGTGCGTATTGAGCGGTTGCTTGACGGCATCCTTGATTTTTGTTTTGATGCAGACATATTGCTTTTGTACAAAAAACTCTGCCGCTATTACTTCAACATAGATCCCGTGGCTACGGTTTCATATATAAACTTTTACCGTGAAATGTGGGATTCTGATAGTAGTGAAATTACCGATGAGTGATTTGACTTTACCAATTTCTGCCAGCGGAAAAAGCAAGAACCACTGGTTCCTGGCTAATACCAACCTTGACACGCATAAGGTGTTACAGTAGAATTCAATCTACATTTTGACATTTTCCTTACGTGAGATTTCTTTGATCAGACCCACAAATATTGATAAAATCATCATCCGTTCACCTAACTGGGTAGGCGATGTTGTTATGGCCACGCCTGCCTTCCGGTGCATCAGGGAAAACTTTCCCGGGACAAAAATCACCATCGCCCTGAAATCTTACGTCCAGAAGCTCATTGAGGACGCCCCGTGGTTTGATGAGATGCTTGTTTTAGATTCGAACAACCAACCTTCCAAAAGCACGCCGTTCCTGTCTCTTGTAAAGCAAATACGGTCTGAAAGATACGACCTTGGTTTTTTATTTCCCAATTCATTCAGTTCCGCGCTCCTCTTCTGGCTGGGAGGCGTAAAGCGACGCATTGGCTATAAGAGGGACGCTCGCTCGTTGCTGCTTACCGATGGGGTTAACCGGCTGTATGAAAACGGACGCTTTCGCCCAACCTATATGGGAGATTATTACCTGCGCCTGTGCACGGAGGCAGGATGCGAAGCACACTCAAAAGAACTGGAATTGTTTATCAGCGACGAGGGACAACGACGCGCGGAAGAAATATTGAGAGACTGCCATCTGAACAATGGTCGTCCTCTCGTTCTACTGAATCCGGGCGCTGCGTACGGTTCTTCAAAATGCTGGACTGCCGAAGGATTTGCCGGAACGGCAGACCTTATAAGACAACAACTGGATTGTAATATTGCCGTCGTCTGCGCCCCCCACGAAATACCACTAGCCAGAAATATCGTTCAGTCAGCAAGATCGGAGATCGTAAATCTTGCCGGAAAGATTGTCTCTCTCGACATCCTGAAGGCGCTGATAAAAAGGTGCGCCCTGTTGATAACAGTGGATTCCGGGCCCCGGCATATCGCCGTTGCCTTTAAAAGGCCGGTGGTGACGCTGATGGGGCCGAATGACCCGCGCTATACAAATACTCCTGCGGAAATAGGAACGGTGGTCAGGGCAGACGTGGATTGCCTCTGCTGTCAGCTCAAGACATGTCCGAAGGATCACCGCTGCATGACGCAAATAAAGGCGGAACAGGTTGTCAGAACCGGGCTGGAACTTATACAGAAAGGTGGAGGAAATGGAAGTAGAGCTGGTCTGTAAAAAAGGGGAAGTGGTATTCAAAGAAGGCGACGTAAGCGACAATGCCTACATTATCAAGACAGGTCAGATAGAGATTTCAAAAGGCGAGGGGAAACAAAAGGTGGTGTTGGCAGTGCTGAAAGAAGGGGATATTTTCGGCGAGATGGGACTTATCGAAGACAAGCCCCGTAGCGCAACGGCTACCTCGCTGGATGATGCACACCTGAAAGCGATAAATCATGAAAAATTTAACGAACTCTTTTTAAAAGACCCTGCTTCGCTAATACCCTTTTTCAGGGCGGTATTTGAACGACTGAGGACTATGAACGGGATGTTGCTATACAGGGAACCGACTGTAACGGCGAAGACTATCCCGCAGGAGGAGCGAACGACGTCAGACATGCCCGCCAGGGGGGAAGTGAACATCAGGATCACCCTTTCCGGCGCGACTGGCCTGGCAAAGGATGCGCTTGATAATAAGATTGTGACGATTCACAAATTTCCTTTTCGGATCGGTCGCATGAGCTATCACGCGGCGGACGTGCTCTCTTCGAACGATCTCTACCTTGAGGATAAATTACCTTACAATGTCTCCCGCAACCATTTCTCAATTAACCTGGTAAGCGACAGCGTCTATATAACGGATCGCGGAAGCACTTTGGGCACCGTTGTGAATGGAACCCGCATAAGCGGCGATACGTCTCCTATGCTGCTCAGCAAGCAGAAGAACGAGATAATAGTGGGCGGACAACAGTCCCCGTTCAAATTCGAGATTGACGTCTATCGGCAGTAAAATCAGGTCGTTTCAGACAACGCTCGCGCATTCGTCGTATCCACTACCGTAGGGGCAGGTTTCAAACCTGCCCCCACAGGACATAAAAATCATCCGAACAACCACCATACGTACGCGCCATACCAGATCAGCAGGAGGACTCCCTGCCCACGGGTCAGTACGAATTTCCAGGTGATTAAAGGAATGAGGAATACGCTGAAAAAGAGCATGACGGGCATGTCAAGACGGAGAGAGGCGCTGTTCACGTGCAGGGGTTGGATTATTGCGGCAACGCCAAGAACCGCAAGGATGTTAAAAATATTACTTCCCAGCACGTTACCCACACTGATATCAGATTCCTTACGGATAGCGGCAACCATTGAAGTGGCAAGCTCAGGAAGGGACGTACCCACGGCAATAACGGTAAGCCCTATAACAAGCTCACTGATACCTATGACCTTTGCAATGTATACGGCAGCGTGAACCAACAGGTATGCCCCGCCAACAAGCACGCCAAGTCCGACTACTATCCAAAATACGTCTGCTGCAATATTATTCCCTTTTCCCCCCACAAACTCTTCATATTCCTGCTCTACGGACGCAGGCTCCTTAAGGGCGATACGATACACGTAGCATGTATACGACAGAATACCTGCAAAGAGAACCACCCCCTCAATACGGCTGATGACGCCATCCCACCCCATAAAGTATAAAAGCCCGGAAATACCAACCATGATCGGCATCTCTCGGTAGATGAGTTTCATATCTATCTTCAGAGGTTGGACGATGGACGACAGTCCCAAAATAAGCCCGATATTGGCAATGTTGCTTCCAATGACATTTCCCATTGCAATATCGCTTGCGTGTCTGATACCTGCGATAACGCTGGTAACAAGTTCAGGAACCGAGGTGCCAAATGCGACAATCGTGAGTCCTATAACTACCGGTTTAATGTTACAAGCACAGGCAAATCTGGACGCCCCTTTTACCAGCCATCCAGCGCCAAAATAGAGTCCTGCAAGGCCTGCAAAGAATAAGATAATTTGTAATATCATGGCATTATTTTCCCGTAAGAAATTTGTGTAAGAGGACTAAGTTGTCAGTGAAATTCTTTCCCTGTATGCCGTTAAATGAAATACAAGGCGAGGTAACTTATCAAAATTTAAAGCGTAATTCCACTCAAAAGTAACGCAAACCGCATTTCGCTGTAGGCAAAGAGTTTTCCATACCGTGTTCAACTGGCGAGGATGTCAAATAATTCCGGGCTTTCTGTGGTTTCATCGTCTTTGCAAATTGCTTCAAAATTGTTTTAGCTTATCACTCTTTTTTTGTTTCGTCGTACAATCCTGCGTCAGCTAGAAAGACAGGGAACCATTGTTGCAAAGTACCTTTGAATTCTTTAAAAGCTGAATCTATGCATCTTTCAAAGCTTACCCTCTCTGCTAATTTTCCATATATCGAAGATGAGCGCGGTTTTCTTTTAACCCTCAGCGCTTTCTCAAATGCAAGTTTAGGGTTTTGTGGTTTATATGCATTAGGCAGCATGTAACCCTCCGATCGTAGCCAGCTTCTTAACTCTGTATCGTTCCAACCAATGCAAGCCGATACCTCTGGAGAATCACTCCATACCCATATTTCAAGCTCTGGGTCCAGAACTATTACCTTAGAACAATTTTTCCATCCTGAACTATCGAGCCTTGATTGAATATTCATGGCTATTTGTTTCGAGTCGTCATTACACCCACAGCCTTCTTTGTCAAGCATAACAAGTGCGTAAGAATATTTATTTAAAAATATCCTCAAAAAATCATGTGCGGTATTATATACTCCAGGGTCTCTATGACTGTGTACTTTTACATCATAAGATATCTCACGAATCTTAAGAGATACGGTTCTTTGTAAAATTCCTTTAACAGCGAACTCCATATTTTTATCAGCTACCAGAACAATGATATCTTTCATCCCAATACACCTGAAGCAAAAAGGATATCAAGTGGGGTTTCCCCTTTCCATTCTTTTAGATCTGGGTGATCATTTCCGCATACAACGTCAGTAGCCCCTTCTGCTGATTTTGCAAAACAGAGTATGTTTTCAATTTTTGCAGCACTTATAATTACTGGTGAGTGGGTTGCGAGAAGCACCTGTGCATTGTATACAGATGAAAGGGATTGAAATACTGTTTCTATTGCTTTTGGGTGAATTCCATTCTCTGGCTCCTCTATCAATAAAGTACCCTCAATGTCCGGGAGATAGGCCAGAATCGTAAGAGCAAGCATTCTTAAGGTACCGTCAGAAATCATCCACGACGGCACTTCAAGACCATTTTTATATTTAAGAACAATATAGCGATGTTTATCGTCCTCTCTTAAAATTGTTTTTATGTGTTCAAGATCGGGAAGTGCCGTTTGCAAATGTTCTATCCAATCTTTAAATCTTTCAGGGCACTCTGTATCGAGCCGCTCAATAACCCATGACAAGTTTGAACCGTCTGTGCGAAAATATTTTGGCATCCCTGGAGGGCTTGGTTTTCTCATAATTTCGCTATTAAGCATTAATATTTGAATACCTTGCAACAACGTTCGTTTTAACCATGTGGCAACGGGAAATTTACTTTCATCTTCTGGTAGGTTAGCGAGGGCAGATTTTTGCGGTCCTAGTTTGAAGGCATGATCAAAGCCTTTTGTTTCTGCATAAAAATTATCATTGCCCCCCTTCACTTTATTTACAACTTTTTTCCAATTTCTTCTGGTTCCGCCTACGACAATTGTTTTTGGCGGTTCTTGCGGGCTTGGAAACAACGGGAACTGCCTCCTTTCGGATTTCTCATGCGGCTTAAACCACATCGTTTCGCTTAAGATTCCAAATTCACCAGTTTCTGGAAGTCTCCCAATGGCAATTTCATATCTACAATTTCCCGTACGTCCGACGACTTCTTGGTATCTATCAGGGATGTTCATTTCTACAGCAAGTTCAAAACTATCACCCTCTTTAAGCCATATTAAGTCGCTATAGTTAGGTGTTCTTTTTCTTACAGCGATCTCAAGTCCTTCACGAACAACATCTCCCAAAAAAGAAATTACATCGAGGAAAGTTGATTTACCACTTGCATTTGGCCCAACAAGGATGTGGAAATTACCAAGATCTCTCCGTATATATCTTATACAGCGATACCGCAATGCTTCAACTAGGCAAATCATACACCTTCCTTCTTTCTATTGTTTAATTCCTACAAAGACCCTTTTCAATACTCTAAAACATACCACAAATGGTTTAAAAAACCATTGAAATTTTCTCAGAAACCGGGTGATGAAGAAGGCGGCTACGAGACCGAGTATGACGGCTATGATTGCCGGACTGGCGCCAAATAGCCACGCAAGCGCATGTATCAGACCGGATAGAAATGCGATGGGATGCGTGGCAATGGTGAGAAAGATGGATGCAATCAAACCGTATTTGATAAACTTCGAGCATTTTGCAAATGCTTTCGGCGGCATAAAGCGCATGATACATAGACCGACTTTCCCTTTTCTGGCAAGCCTAAGCCCATCGTCTCCGTACATACCAACATACTTAATGACGTCGTCTCCGTGTCTTTTTGCCAGCCGGATAACGTCGTCTCCATATTTTTCAATGACCTTGACGCCGCTTGTGCCATATTTAGATACATACGATATAACGTCATCGCCATGGAGTGCGGCCATTTTAATAACGTTGTCCCCATAAGCTGAACTTAAAAGCACCACATCCTTGCCATGCTTCTGAATGATCCGAAGGCCGTCGTCGCCGTAGAGCGAAGCGTATTTGATAACATCGTCTCCGTATTGACGCGCAAGGAACAGGAGATTATCGCCGTATTTCTCAATCGCACTTCCGGCATCCGCACCATATTTGGAGAAGTATCGAACGACGTCGTCTCCATAGCGCTGCGACAACTTGAGTATCTTGCCGTCAGTCGCCTTTAGCGCCTTGATGCCATCGTCTCCGTATTTTGCCACAAATTGAACGACGTCATCCCCATAAGCCTTAACGAGGTCGTCCGTCAGGTTCAGGATGCCTTTGAATCCCTTTGTAGTCCTGGCAAGCCGCGCCCCTTTCGTTGCAAGCTTTGCGCCCTTTGAGATGCCGCCGCCAACAGGAACAAACCCAAGGATATCCAGTCCGGCAAACAACTTGTCCTGGAATGTAATGTCTTCCTGCCGAATCCTTTTGCGGCTGACCTTCTCGACGTCAGAAACAAAGAAGTTCCTTAATTTATTCGTAATGGTGGTAACGGACTCCTCCTTGACATTGTTGATATCGATGACCTCGAATCTGTCCAGGAAATCATTGCCCAATTCGAAAATGAGACCGACCGCCCTCCTGGCATTTTCGTGTCTCGTGACTGCATCGTCTTGGATGTTTGGCGTGGCAGCGTCCGTGTCATACCACCAGCCAGAGACCCATTCGTACACCCTTGTTTTCTTCAGGTAGTCATAGACCTGGCTGTTAAAGTCTTTGTTATCGTAGAAAAGATAGATGATGGGGATGGTTTGTTTGTGTCCGTATGTCCTGATTACATGATAAAAGGTGTCGTCGTCAATGAAGAGGCAGAACAAGGTCTTTGCCTTTTCACCAAATTCCTTAATAGCCAGCAGGCCGTCTTCCTGAAATTTGATGACTATATTCAATACATCTTTGTCGTAAAGCCGTGCGAAGGCAATCCCGTGTTTGCGTGTCAGGGGAAACACGATATCACCCTTTTCATTAGCGAGGCACAACAACTCCTTTCCCCTGTCTTTCTCTTCATTGAGAAGGAATAGATTTTCTGGATTACTGGCAATATATTTCACCCCTTCGCTTCCGAAGGTCTTGTAAAATTGGGCAAGGGTTTCGGGTGAGAATACATGGAGATTATTTGTATCGTCGCCTGAGTCGCTGTATAAATGAAAGATGTCGCGATAATCCAGGATTGGATACAGACTTGTCATTTCTTTGCCGTATTTTTCCAGGAGGACAAGCCCCTCAATTTTATACTCTTTCAGAAATTCAAGGGCAAAGACGCCATGCTGCTGGTAGAGTCGTTCTGCGTTATCGCCAAATTGACCAAGGACGTCTTTGTAGGTTGTGTGGACATCACCAACCGGGCTTACATTGACCGTTGCTGTTGCCGCGGCTGTCTGGGCAGGGATATTTTCCGAAGATTGGGTATAAGCGTTTTGTAATGGCGTGAAAAATAATTGACCCGCGAAGAATAGCACAAGAGACACGAGAAACGGTTTATCCATAAGCTTTTTAGGACTTTTTCTGAAGCGGGAGCTCATAGTAATTTATAATATATCTTATTCCGTTGTTTTCTCTCTCTTTAAAATAACATGCGCGTTATTCTGGCATACGGCGTGGAGTTTCCTTTTTTGAATCCAATCTTGTTTTTTCTGATAATCATTTAAACTCATGACAATGTAGACGGCCGTCTCCGGATTGGGAATAATATCCTTCATGCGGGTATACGCCTCTATTTCCAGGATGTTCTTGCCACTGTAAAATACGAGGCTCGGCACGGTTCTTGAGTAACTGAGCAGCATGTAGTTGCTTCCTTTGTCCGAAAGACACTTGTTCACAACATCCTTTGTAGACCGAAAGGTTCCCAGGTATTTTGCCGAATACGCTATGGTAATGATAAGAAATAAACAATTGGTAACACAAAAGACTTTTTTTAATTGTGAAAAACGCCTCGTCCTGATAAAGGTAAATAGCGCTATCAGCGTTCCGATCAAAAGAATAGCAATGGGAATGATTACGTGGATTGCTGACAAACCGTGTTTGGCTGGAATCCATTTTTGCATGGTAATGATGAGCGCCGAAGGAATCATTATGGATATAAATAATGCAGGCCACAGCACCCACAAATGCCTTTTACCCAGGGTGCCCTCTTTTTCACACCGGGAAAACGAAACGGTTAATAACGCAACGGAGGGGGAAAGGGGAAGGACGTAAGTCATCAATTTCGAGTGCGACAGGGAAAAAAACAGCAAGGTCATAATGAGCCAGGAGCAAAAAAAGTACACCTGTTTTTTCTCTTCGATGGGTAAGTTTTTTCTTCGTTTGATAGCATGAACAATAGGAATAAGCACGAATAACGACCAGGGGAAAAACCCTATAAAAAATACAGGGACATAGTAATAAAACGGCTCCGGATGGGCGTACCCGCTGACAAACCGCCCGGACATCTCCTGTGAAAGGAGGGCAGAAATTTGTTCAGTGCCAAGAGACAGCCAGAAAGGGATTCCCCACGCGCAGATGATTCCCAGGAAAAGCAGGAATCCGGGCAGATACCACAGCCTCCTGAGATACCGAAGGTCGCGCATCCACCCGAGGAAACAGAGTGTGATCAGGATAAACAGCAGGATTCCGACCGGCCCCTTTACCAGGAAGACCATACCCAGGAGAAAGTAAAGAAACAACCTTCTGTATGAGTGCGTTTGAAACCCGCCGATACCCCTATTGCTGGATTCGATGTATTCAACAAAGAAAAGGTAGAGGCTGGAACAGATAAAGAAGGATAGAAGCATGTCTGTTATACAAAATCGGGAAATGAGAAAGAACAACGGGCTCGCCATAAGGGTCACGCCTGCCCAGAAACCCTTTTGGCGGCTCTCAATCCTTTTCCCCCAGAGGTAAGCGACGAACACCATACCAATGGCCGCCAGCGCCGACGGCAGACGGGCGCTGAGTTCGCTTATTCCGAAAAGTTTATAGGAAACAGCTATGGTCCAGTAAAAGAGCGGTGGTTTGTTGATGCGCGGTACGCCGTTAAAATACGGAACAATCCAGTTGTTGTTCAGCACCATGTCGCGCGCCGTAGAGGCGTAGCGGGGCTCATCAGGATCAATGAGCGGCATCGCCCATGTATAGAATAAGAAGAGAAATAGACCCAATGAAAACAGGCACAGGAGATAAGGAATATCCTTCCTCGATAATTTTTCAACAGCATGCTGCAATTTTATTTCCATCGTAAATACTTACTTTCCTTTGTTGCGGCGGGTTCAGGTTTGCAACTTGAACCTGGAGGTTTATGTATTTCTGGGTGTTGCGACTGTTCAACTGTGTATCGTTTGTTCAAACTACAAGGTTCAGGTTGCAAACCTGAACCCGCCCGATTGGTAGGAAGCCGTCTCCCGACGGCGATTGACGATGCACGGCAGCGCATAAGCGCCCGTTCGCCAACAGGAGTTGGCTCCTACTCCTACCATAGTCGCAGAATGCCTGATTTAGTGTTCAGGGGTTTCAAACCTTTTCTGCTTCCCCTCTAGAAAGAGGGGAGATTAAAAGTCGCTGCCAGAGGCAACCTGATTTACATGTCCCTGTTTGAAACGAATAATATCTTCCTGTGTCCCACCGAGTCTCTTTCAAGCACAAACACCGGCGACTCAAGAGACTTCGAAATCTCCTGAAAGTCTTTTTCCTGTATAAAGAGAAACACGCGTGTCGTTGAACCGACGAATTGCTTTAGATCGTTCAAATCATAAATAATTTCCACGCGGTTTCTGTTCGTATAAAACAGGTAAGGGTCTCTGAAAAAATTGTACATGGCCAATCTTTCGCCGGATTTCATCACGGCGTTTGCCTTGTCGCATATTTCCCTAGCTGATTTATATTGGTTCAGAACCGGAATCGCTTTTACAGTACCGATATTAAAAACAAGGAAAATAACAAAAATAATTGTGAAGAGAAACGGAATTATCCTGGCGTGTCTGAGAAACCGCAACATAACAGCGCCTCCAAACAGGAGAATCACCACAAATGGAATTGTGAGCGATGAGTACTGGGGAAAAAGCTTGTATACAACGACCGGCAGCATGATGCCTAATCCCAGTGAAATTCCACACAGCGCATAACACGGATAATACCCGATTTTTTTGAAATACCTTTCGCGGAATTGTTCAACAAATTCATTCAGAAACCACGCGGTAATCAGGGCGGCAGCAGGGTAAAGGGGAAGGACGTAAATATCCCTCTTCCCCGACACAATCGAAAAGAAGACAAAAACAACTGCACACCAGACAAGGGGCAGCAGGATGTGTTGCCTCTTCTGCCGTCCTTCTCTGGAAAACAGATATATAACGATACTCGGTATAAAGAAACACCACGGTACAAAATTAATGGGGAAATTTATGAAATAGTAGTAAAATGGCCGTTTGTGGGCAAATGAACTGGCGAATCTCCCCACATTCTGTTTAAAAAGTATCTGGTATGCGTATTCCTTGCCGCCATAGACGCTTGCCAGATAGACCCACGTAAACACGA
>Ga0082335_1002409_pt1 | contig 35116 bp, 30 predicted proteins | sample Subgrocontami58m_FD_72375 | JGI IMG/M metagenome (GOLD analysis project Ga0082335, IMG submission 72375) | Subsurface groundwater microbial communities from S. Glens Falls, New York, USA - GMW37 contaminated, 5.8 m (SPADES assembly) (version 2) ... | reverse complement strand
CCGCTGCAGGCTCGGGCGTTCGAGCTGATCGGCGTCTCGCTCAGCCGGATGTAGCCAGACCGGTACAGCTCAGATGAGCCGATCTGAACTCAAACCCGCCCGTTCTTCAGTGGAAGTTCGGCCTAGAACCCGAGGTCGCGGAGAACCGGCTCCATGCGCCGCGCGGCTTTCGCGCGAGCCCCGGCCGTGTCGGGCGAGCCCCGGTCCGCGCAACGGTGAGAAGCGCGTTTCGCACGAACGAGCGTGGCCCATCGCCCCACGGTGCAGATTCCGTCGGAACTGGGCTCGCGCCCGTGCTCGTTCATCGGAATGGCGCAACTGAGGGTTGCGTGGACGGGGGCCGGACCTCGTTCGAGGCCTTGATCGAGCGCACCCCATGCGGCCCGACTACCGGGATGTGTCGCTCCATCCCGGCGGCCCCTAGAACCCGAGGTCGCGGAGAGCCGGCTCCATGCGCCGCGCGGCTTTCGCGCGATGGGAGATCGCGTGCTTCTCCGCGGCGGAATACATGCCCAACGTCCGCCCTCCGGGTGGCTCGCTCCTGGGCTCGAAGATCGGGTCATAGCCGAAACCGCCCGTACCCCGGGCCGCGATCGCGATCCGCCCGCGGCAGGTTCCGCGCCGGAGGATCATCGGCAATCCAGCGCGGGGCCCGCGGTCGCCGGGGAGCGCGAGTGCGAGCACGCAGACATAACGCGCGAGGCGACCCTCCGGCGGCAGCCCGACGAGCGCGGCAAGCAACATCGCGTTGTTGCTCGCGTCCGTCGCGTCCGGGCCGGCGTAGCGGCGAGTGCGGACCCCCGGTCCGCCGCCGAGCGCCTCGACCTCGATTCCGGAATCGTCGGCCAACGACGGCAGTCCGGTCGCCTCGGCGGCGAAGCGCGCCTTGATCCGCGCGTTTGCCTCGAACGTCTGCCCGTCCTCGATCGGCTCGCCCGGAACGCCGAGGTCATCGAGCGACAGAAGAACGGCATGCTCGAGGTGGAGCAGCTCGGTCAGCTCGCGCAGTTTGTGGGGCGATCGGGTCGCGACGACGAGTCGCGGGCGCGCGCCCTCCGGGACGGGCACGGCAGCGGGATCGCGGCGCGACACCACCGGGGCGAGCTCGGCGCGGATCAGCGCCGCACGGAGGCGAGTGCCGCGCCCTGGGCCTCGAACAGGTGGGCCAGGCCCACGTTCGCGAGGTCGAGCAGTGCGTCCACCCGGGCGCGATCGAACGGGCGGCCCTCCGCGGTGCCCTGCAGCTCGACGTACGTGCCGGCATCCGTGCCGACCACGTTGAAGTCCACCTCGGCGTGGGAATCCTCCGCGTAGTCGAGGTCCAGGATCGGGATCCCGTCGTTGACCCCAACCGAGACCGCCGCGACCTTGCCCACGATGAGGCGCTCCATCCCGTACGTCTTGAGCGCCGCGGCCAGGGCCACGTAGCCGCCCGTGATCGACGCGCAGCGGGTCCCTCCATCCGCCTGGAGGACATCGCAGTCCACGGTGACCGTCCGCTCGCCGAGCTTCCCGAGATCGACGACGCCGCGGAGGGAGCGCCCGATCAGGCGCTGGATCTCGTGGGTGCGGCCACCCAGCCGGCCCTTCACGCTCTCGCGCTCGGAGCGCTCGGCAGTCGCCCGGGGGAGCATCGAGTACTCCGCCGTCACCCAGCCCGTGCCCTTGCCGCGCAGGTGGGGCGGCACACGGTCCGAGATCGTGGCGGCACACAGGACCTCCGTATCGCCGACCCGGATCCGGCACGAACCCTCGGCCCACTTCTGGACGTTGAGGGTGAAGCTCACCGGGCGGAGGTCGGCCGGGCCACGTCCGTCGGCCCGAACGGTCGCCGGTCGATTGCCGATGCTCATGGTTCTCGCTCCTCCGCCTTGGCCGCATCCCACAGGGTGTCGAGGGTATCGAAGTCCAGGTCCCGGATCCCGACGCCGCGTTCCACGACCATACGCTCCACGCGCCGAAAGCGACCGCGGAACTTGTCATTGGCGGCACGGAGCGCCGCCTCGGTCTCGATCCCGAGCTTGCGTCCGACGTTCACGACCACGAACAGCAGGTCGCCGAACTCCTCGCGCCGGTTTGCGGCATCGGGCGCACCGGCCAGCTCGGCAAGCTCCTCCGCCACCTTGGCCAGCACCCCGTCCATGTCCGGCCAGTCGTAGCCGATGGCGGCGGCGCGCTCCTGCATTTCCTGGCTGGCGGCGAGGGCGGGCAGGGACCGGCTGATGCCATCGAGGGCACCCTTGGCCCGTGGCTCGGTCCCTTCGCCACTGCTGATGCTCGAGGCCGCATGGCGCTCGTCCGCCTTGATCCGCTCCCACTGGCGGCTGACGTCGGCCGAGGTGGCGGCCGTCGCGTCCCCGAAGACGTGGGGGTGGCGGCGGAGGATCTTCCGCGCGATCGAGGCCTGGACATCGGCCAGGTCGAAGATCCCGGCCTCAGCGGCCAGCTGGGCGTGGAGGATCACCTGGAGCAGGAGATCGCCGAGCTCCTCGGCGAGCCCCGGGGTCGCTCCGGCTTCGAGCGCGTCGTAGACCTCGTAGGTCTCCTCCAGCAGGTGCTTGCGCAGCGACTCGTGGGTCTGCTCTCGATCCCACGGGCACCCGTCGGGCCGGCGGAGTCGCTCGCTGATGTAGGGCATGCCCCACGGGCCGGCCGCCGCAAGCTCTGGGGCGATCGGCGGGAGATAGAGGGGCCCGCCCAGATCCGCGGCCGTCAGCTGGGCGACAGTCGTCGCCGCGCCGGGGATCGGCCGGACGACGTGGTCCGCGGGATACAGCCGGCGCAGCACCGCCACCGGGTCGCGACCATCCGGCCCGTGCCGGCCGGGGAGTGGCTCGACCTCCCCCGGCACCGATACGTCGAGCACGGATGCCGGCACGAGGAGGGCCGGGCGGGAGGCCTCAAGCGGGGTGGCGACGAGCGCCTCCGCAACGATGACCTGGAGGCCCGCCGACAGATCGAGCCCCCAGCGGCTGCGCGCCTCCGCGACGAGCGCGTCGAGCACGCGGACCTACTGCGTCGCGGACGAGGCGTCGGTGGCGCGGGTGATCGTCGCCTCTGCCTTCTTGAGCGTGTACCAGTTCGTGAAGGCCGAGTTGTTGAAGGTCGCGATCTGGTCCCTGGTCGGCTCGCGCACTTCCTCGCCGATCACCTTCCAGAGATAGACGCCCTCCTCCGGAATAGATACGACGTCGCTGAGCCCACCCACCTCGGTCGTGAAGATGGGTGCTTCCTTGAGGTCGCCGAATTCGCCGACCGCGACCCAGCCGATGTCACCGCCCGCGGCGGCCTCGTCGCCCTCACCCTGATCGCGCGCGACCTGGGCGAAGTCAGCGCCCGTGAGGAGCTGGTCACGGAGCTTCGTCAGCCACGCCACCTCGCCGTCCCCATACGGGCGCATGACCTGCACGATGTGCCACCCGAACGCGCTCTTGAAGGGCGGCAGGAGCTGGCCCGGTTGCAGGCCCGGCGCGAAGATCGCCTTTGCGAAGTCGTTGTCGATCGGGCTCGTCGGGTCGTAGTACGGGAGCTTCCCGCCGCTCGACGTGGCCTGACCCTCGTCCGACTTCTCGCGGGCGAGGACGTCGAACGTCCGGGGATTGGCCACGATCAGGTCGTAGAGGCCCCTGGCTTCGTCCTCGGCGGCCTTCCAGGCCGGGTCATCGGCCGGCAGCGCTGCGGCGCCCCCGGGGTCGTCCTTGGGCGAGATGAGGATGTGCCGGACCTTGACGCCATCGGGCTGCGGGGTGTTGATCGCCAGGAAGATCTGCTGCACGTAGCGCTGCGCAGATGGCTTGGACAGATCGGCAACCACCTTCTCGTCGAGGCCCGTGCGAATGAGATCGCCGCGGATCGCCTCACGGTAGTCGGCGAGCTTGACTTCAGCGTCCTCAAGCCGGATCTGGAAGGTCTCGTCGACCGACATCGGGGCCACCTCGGTGATCCGGCCGATCCGGAATGCGCCGTCATCGCCCGCCACGACTTCGGTAGGCTGATTGGGCGCGGCGGCGAAGACCGCGGCCATGAACGGCTCGTCGTAGCCGCTCTCCTCGGGAAGCCAGCCGAGGTCGCCGGCCTGTACTGCGGTGGCGGCCTCGGAAGCGGAGTTCGCCACGTCTTCCCAGGCCTTGCCGCCCTTCAGCTGCGCGAGCGCGGCCTCCGCCGTTGCCTTCGCCGCTGCCGTTTCCGCGTCGCCGGGCTTGCCGGTGGCCGGGTCGTTGTCCGGGGTCACCTCGATCACCCACGCGTGGCGCTGCTCCTCGGTCGTTGCCTCCAGCAGGAGCTGGGCGTCGATGTCGGCCTCGTCGACCGAGACGCCCAACTCGTCCGCCAGCTTCGCCTGGAGCACGATGTCGATGAGCCGCTCGATGGCGATCGACCCGAGGCTCTGCCGGCGCTGGTCCAGGTACTGGAGCTGCTGTGAGGCCGACGCCTCGTCCAGGCGGCCGGCGGCCTGGAGCGTGCGGATCCGGGATTCCGTGTATTTGATCCGGAAGTCCTCGATCGCGTAGCGCGTCACGAGCTGGTCCTTCGTGATCGTGGTGCCGTCCACCGTGGCCGCCGCGCCGAAGTGATCGTCGTAGAACGAGTAGGCGGCGTAGCCCACCAGGAGCACCACGGACAGAACGATCGCGAGGACGAATCCGAGGTTCGTCAGGAAGGTGCGCCGTTCCTCAGAATTCCAGCCGGAGCGGCCGGGGCGCTTGACGACGGGCTTGGCACGGAGGGTCATGCGGAGGTCGTTTCCTGCAGGTGGTTTGGTGGCGCGGGCGGCTGCCGGCGCGCAGACGGGCGCGTATCGTACCGCAACGTCTCACCGCCCCCGCATGAAGCCCTCGAGCAGCGCGAGATAGGCGACCGCATCGTGCTCCCAGGCCATGCCGGCAACGAGTGCGGCGGCGCGCTCCACGGCGGCCTGACGGGCCGCCGGGTCATCGATCAGTCGGAGAACCTGCGCGGCCAGATCGTCCGGGTCACCCGGCGCGTACGTCGCGACCGTGTCGTCTGGGAAGGTGTGCGTGACAAGCGGCAGGCGCGAGGCGACGGCCGCCCGCCGCATCGCCGCGTACTCGAGAATCTTCGTGGACAGGCTCGCGTCGGTGAACGTGTCGCGCCGGGTCGGCGCGAGACCGATGTCCGCGCGCGCGATCGCTGCAGGCACCACATCAAGCGGGATCCGGCCGTGGAACGTGATGCGATCCCCGATCGCCAGCTCCGCCGTGAGCGCCTCCAGCGCAGGACGCGAGTCGCCTCGCCCGTAGATGTCCAGGTGGACGGACAGCGGCGGCCGGGCCGCCGCAAGGCGCGCGACGGCACGGATGGCGACATCGAGCTCGTACGTGGGAGTCAGCGCACCTGCGTACACGAGGCGGAGCGATCCATCGGCCATGAACTGCCGCGCCGCGTGGGCCGCGGGGTCGAAGCGGGCCAGCGATGGCGTGTTCCGGACGACGCTGACGTGCCCTGGAGCCACGCCGAGCCCGACCAGGCGGTCGCGGAGCGCGTCGTTCACGGTGAGGGCGTGGGTCGCCGCGCCGATCGAGAGCCGCTCAGCCAGAAGGAGCGAGCGATGGACGATGGGATTGGCCGCCCGCGGGAATCGACTTCGGAAAAAGTCCGGCATCGATTCGTGGAGATCCAGGATCACCGGCACACCGACGAGGCGGAGCGGAAGGGCCGCGAGGACCAGCCAATCCGGGAGCGTCGCCACCTGGACGAGCGCGTACCGGCGCCGTGGGTGGGAGCGGACGAGGGTGAGCGCCACCCTGACGAAAAACGCCAGGTACTCGACCAGGTACGTCCCGAGTCCTGCGCCCTGGTGGCGCTGGACGTCGAGGCGCCTGACGCGGACCCCGTCGACCTCGCCCTCGGACGCATCGCCCGGGCCCCTGAGTGCGATGACGTCCACGGGTCGGCCCGCGGCGAGGATCGCCTCCGCCTGCCGTCGGACGCGCGGATCCTCTTCGTAGTAGCTGTGGGTGACGAGGACGATGGGGCGGCGGGACGGGATCCCGTTCATGACTCGCCGGACTCCCATCGATCCGCCAGCCAGCCGAGTGTGCCGGGCGCGAGGAGCACGCGCCCGTCGACCAGGAGCGGCTCGATCGGCTCGAGGTCGTCGATGTCCAGGGGCAGCACCATCACTGGAGCTGACGCGGAGGGGCCACGAACCAGCCGGATCGCGTCGGCGACGGACTGGCTTCGGGCTCGGGCGAAGAGCGCGGGCTGCGCGGCCCATAGCCGTCGGCGACGGATGGCCCGCAGCGGGTGCCGGAGCGTGCGCCACTTCCCGGGGCTCCGCGCCGGGACATCGCCGAGTGCGGCGAGGCGAGCCCGGAATTCCTGGCCGGTGTCCACATCGGCCCAGAGCCTGACGTCCATCGGCGGTGATGGGTCGCCGGTCGGCTGACCGGTCAGCGGGTGCACCGGCGCGGAGGTGACCACGGCGAGCCGGGCCGCCAACCCGGGCGGCAGCACGGGGATTCGCGCGAGGGCCGACGCCCGGCGAAACCCGACAACGACGATGGGCACATCGATCCGATCGCCTGTCGCAATGCCCGGCCCATCGCTCCCCGCCGTCGCTCCCAGATCCTCGAACCGGGCGAGGAGATCGGCGGCAACCACCTCCGGCGCGTATCGCCCGGCGACGTGCGCCCGGAGCGCGGCCGGATCGAAGCCCGCACGGCGGTCGAGCACATCGCCGATCGCCTCCGCGAGTCCGGCCGGAGTATGGTCCCGGGCGATCGTCCCGAACCGGGCGTCGTGGCCCAGGATCTCCTCGACGCCGCCGGACGGCGTCGCCGCGACCGGAAGGCCCATCGCGAGCGCCTCGGCGGCCACGATGCCGAACGTCTCCCATGGGCTGGGGTGGACGAACAGGGTGGCGCGCGCCATCGCGGCAGCGACGCCGGGCCGATCCGCCGGCGGCTCGAACTGCACGGCTTCGGCGATCCCCAGGTCCCCCGCGAGCATGACGAGGCGCTGCTCCTCTGCCTCGGAGGAGGCGCGGCCGATCAGCCGGAGCCGGAGCGCGGGCCGTTCCCGATGCAGCAGCGCGAAGGCGTGCAGCAGCGTGTCCGTGCCCTTGCTCTCCTTCCGCGTCCCGACCCACAGCAGCTCGCTCGGATCCCGCTCTGCGTCCGGGCGGATCCGGAACGTGTCAACGGGAAGGACATTGGGAACGGCCGGAATCCGGCCGACGTCGGGCCCGAGCCGCTCTTCGATCTTCCCGGCGAGGGCACCGCTGACCGCAACAACTGCCCTACCGGGCCCGATCAGGCCCCGGTAGGCTGCGGCTGCCGCGGGATCCGCGAGCTTGCCGGGTGTCGCGCTGTCGTGCTCGGTGGTCAGCACGGGAACCCGGACCGCGTCGGCAAGCATTCCCGCGGCCAGGCCGTCTGGCAGACCCGTGTGGGCGTGGATCACGTCGAACGGCCACGCTGCGTAGAGGGCGATCCCGATAGGGACCAGGCTCGTGGCCTCGAGGGCGGCCAGGACCAGGGGATCGCGGGTCGCGTCGCCACCCACCGGCATCGGCGCCGGGACTCGCAGGACGGGCACACCGGGCGCACCGCGTCCGACGGGTGCGGCGAACTCCAGGCGAGACCCGATCGCCGCCGCCCAGCGCCCGATCCGGGCGATCCGGGCCGCCCGTCCCGGACCATCGAGCCCTTCCGCATACGCCGGCTCCGGACAGAGCACCGCCACGTGGGCGCCCGCAGCCGCGAGCGCCCCGACCTGGTCCGCGACAAAACTGCCCCGGCCGGGGACCTCGTATGACGGGTACCAGCGCGCAATGACCAGGATCCGCAGCGGCATGCCGGGATTATCGTCGCGCGGCGTCCGCGGTGGATCCCATGCTACCGTTCGCCGCGATGTCAAGGCCGATCCCCGACCCCTCGGTCACGCGAACTACCGCCCTCCGCCCCGGACCCGTGGGACTCCTGGGCATCGCCCTGAGCGACGTGTGGTCGCGTCGCCAGCTCATCCGGTATCTCGTGTCGGCGGACCTCAAGAAGAAGGGCCGGGACACGCTCTTCGGGAACGTCTGGTGGATCCTGGACCCGCTGCTCCAGATGATCGTCTACGTCATCCTCGTCTCCGTCATCTTCAATCGGACGGAGGAGGATTACGCTCTCTTCATCTTCGCCGCGATCCTGCCCTGGAAGTGGTTCTCCAGCGCCATCGGCGACGCGATCACCTCGGTCAGCGGCCAGGATCGGCTGATCAAGCAGGTCCAGTTTCCGAAGATCGTCCTCCCCGTGGCCGCGATCATGGCCGGCATCACCCAGTTTGCGTTCGGGATGATCCCGCTCGCCGGCCTGCTGCTCCTGGTGTACCCGGATCGGATCAGTCCCACGCTCGTGCTCATTCCGCTCGTGGCCGTCGTGCAGCTCGTCTTCACGCTGGCGTTGGGCGTGCTCGCCGCGGCCCTCAACGTCTTCTTCCGGGACATCGGGAACCTGTCACGCCACGCCCTGCGGCTGTGGTTCTACATGTCTCCGGCGCTCTACGGCGCGGCGGTCATCGACGAGATCGCCGCCACGCACGGGTACATCGCCGCCTCGATCAAGATCAACCCGTTCTACCCGATCCTGAACGCCTATCGATCCGTCATCTACTACGGCTCCGCCCCCGACTGGATCGCCCTGGGCGGCGTCCTCGGGGCATCCCTTGCCTTCCTGCTCGTCGCCGTCTGGTTCTTCAAGCGGGTCGAGCCAACGTTCGCGAAGGTCCTGTGACAGAGATCGCCGCTCCAGCCGCGGGCCAGTCGGGCCGCCTTCCCGCCATCGACGTCCGTGGTCTCGGGGTCCGCTACAGCCTGCGCCTGACGCGGAAGAACACCCTGCGCAACTCACTGGCGCAACTCGTCCGACGCGACGGTGGCGGCGGCGGCCATTTCTGGGCGCTGCGTGATGTCTCGTTCAACGTGGTCCACGGGGAATCGCTGGCGATCATCGGGCCGAACGGGGCCGGCAAGTCGACGCTGCTCCAGTCCATGGCGGGGATCATCGAGCCGTCCGAGGGCGAGATCAGCATCCGAGGACGGCTGTCCAGCCTGCTCACGCTCGGCGCCGGCTTTGATCAGGAGCTCTCCGGGCGGGAGAACATCCTCCTGGCCGGGGCGTTCCTCGGGATCGACCACGGTGAGATCCAGCGCCGGCTCGAGGACATCATCGCCTTCGCCGACATCGGCCAGTTCATCGATGCCGCGATCAAGACCTACTCGTCCGGGATGCGGGCGCGGCTTGGCTTCTCGATCGCCACGTCGGTCGAGCCGGACATCCTCCTCCTGGACGAGGTCCTGGCGACCGGCGACCAGGTCTTCCGCGCCAAGTCAAAGGAGCGAGTGCTCGAGCTGGCCAAGGGCGCAAAGGCGATCGTGCTCGTGACGCACGACATGCACTGGGTTACCGAGTTCTGCAACCGGGCGATGCTCATCGAGCACGGCCACGTCATCGCGGAGGGGCAACCCGAGGAGATCGTTCGGCTCCACGAGGCACGCTCGGAGGAGTCGCGGCGGAGCGCCGGGACCCCCGGCGGCTGAGGTGGCGGCCCCCCGACCCGGACCCGGACCCGCGCCCGGACCCGCGCCATGGCGCCGGGCCGGACGAGTCGTCAAGCAGGCCGGTCGGACGCTCCGCCGGAACGCCGTGCGGGCCGTGGAGCCGCTCCGGCGTATCGACGGGATCGAGCGCGCGATCCTGCTCCACCACCGAGAGGATCTGCTCCGGAAGCGGGCCTTCGGGCCGACCGACCTGGACCGACTCCACGCCCTGCTGGCCTCCGCCGGAGAGGTGGTCCCCGTGCGCGAGGCCTTCGAGCGGCGGGCTGCGCTGCCCGACCGCCTGATCGCCCTCCGGCACGACATGGACCACGACGTCGAGAACTCCGTCCGCTTCGCCGAATGGGAGGCGCGGAACGGCTTCCGCGCGACCTACGAGGTGCTCCACACGGACTGGTATTACCGGCGTGGCACGCGGGGCGGGCCATCGCGGCTGGTCCTCAGGGCGCTGGACCGGATCGCCGAGCTCGGGCACGAGATCGCCCTGCACAACAACGCGATCGTGGCGGCGCTGCTCCAGGATCGCGACCCGTTCGAGATTCTCGAGGAGGAGCTGGCTCACCTCCGCCGGCACGGCCACGAGATCATCGGCACCGTGGCCCACGGCGACCGGCTGTGCCGGGAGCTCGGGTTCAACAACTCGGAGCTGTTCGAGGAGTGCCCGGACCCGGAGGGCCGGGACCCGCGGCGCGAGATCATCCGGGTCGATCCGGTGACGGGGCGCCGAACGGCGGTCCGGCTCTCGCCCGTCCCGATGGGCCGGTTCGGGCTGACCCACGAGGCGATGGTCCTCGGGAACGTCGACTACCTGTCCGACACCGGCGGTCGCTGGCATCGCTCCTTCGCCGAGGTCGCCGCGACGTACGCGCGCGAGGGCGGCTTCCTCCAGGTCCTCGCCCATCCCGTCTGGTGGGCGCTTGGGGGCGAGCCGTTCACGCCAAAGGCGGCACTCGACCCAGCCCTCTAGGGCTGGCGGATTCGGCGAACCCAGGCCGGCTGGCCGGCATGGTCCGTGCTTCGACCATCCGACGAACGTTCCCTCCCGCACCGACCCGGCAACAGGGGCTCAGCTTCGGATTGGTCCACCGATTCGCCATTCGATGAACGCGGGCCTGGGCCGAGCATCAGGTCCGTCGCTTGGTCGATCGACGGACCGCGCGAGAGAGCAGCCCGCGGACCGCTCGGATCGGGCCGAGCGGTCCGCGGGCCGGGCCGGCCGCGGCCCGATGCGCCGCAGGCCTCGCCGGGGCGCCGCGGTGACCGACCCCGATCTGGACGTAGTTCCCGATCACCTCGACGCGGTACGGATCGCCGCCCTGCTCGAGGAGCCGGACGAGTGCACTGACAGGGTGGTAGGTCCGGCCGTGAACGACGCCGCCGTCCCGGGTCGTGTGGTAGGACGCGAGCAGCGCCCCCCCTGGCGCGAGGAGGGCCATCAGGCGGGGGATCAGCGACGTGACGCGCGGAGCCTCGAGATCAGGCGCGCCGAAGTGGCTGATGGCGCGGCAGAAGACGACGTCGAAGGACGCGGCCTCGAAGGGCAGGGGCTCGTCGGCGTCGGCGACGAGGAAGCGGCTGCCCGGGTACTTCGATCGGGCGGCATCGATCCCGCCCGGACTCAGGTCCACGCCCGTCGCCTCGAATCCGAGCTCGCTGAAGACCGACGTCCAGAACCCATCCCCACAGCCGACATCGAGCAGGCGGCCGGGCGCGAGGTCGAACGCTTCGACGTAGTGACGGCGCGCCCAGGCAAGCCAGTGCTCGCGGCGCTCCTCGTAGCCGAACCCACCGCTGGCGTAGTGCTGGTCATACTCGGAGGTCGGTGCCGCTTCCCGCTGCATGTCCGTCATGGCGCGCCCGATTCTACGGGCCGGCTCACCATGGGCGGCCGGTCAGGCGGGCGCACTCGGCGAGGAGCTGGTCGAACTGGGACGGCCAGTCGTAGCGTCCGGCGGCCGCCGCCCGGATCCGCGCGCGCGTCGCCGCCCGTGCGTCCGGCGGGGCGTCCAGCAGCGCACGAATGCCCGCCGCGATCGAGCTGGGTCGCGCCGGATCGACCAGCACCCCGGCATCGAGTTCACGGACGATCGGCGCCATGCCGGGCAGGTCACTCGCGACGACGGGCACGCCGGCGGCGAGCGCCTCGAACAGCTTGTTCGGCGAGGCCAGCCGGTGGTTGAGGGTGTCGCCCTGAATCGGAATGGCCACCACGTCTGCCGAGGCAACCCAGTCGAGCAGCTCCCCGGGGGCCACGGCCGGCAGGACCGAGACGCGGCCCGCGAGGTCCGGACGGGCGGCGACGCGCGCACGCAGGGCCTCCTCGAGGCGCCCGTAGCCGAGGAGGACGAGGTGCGCGCCCGGAACCTCGGTCATCGCGTCGATGAGCTCGGCGATCCCGCGGCCGGGTGAGAAGCCACCGTGGTAGAGCACGATCGGTGTCTCGGCCGGCAGCCCGAGGGCGTCGTGGAGACGCCGGGGCCGTTCCTCATCGACGGGTCGGATCGGGGACGCGTTGAGGACGACGAGCGGGCGCCCGCACCCGAGCCGGTCGCGGAGCAGGTCGGCCAGCGCGTCGTTCACCGTGACCACCCGGTCGGCTGCCCGGGCCCAGCGCCGTTCGAGGGCGCCGGCCAGGCGTCGAAACGGCGACGGGAGCCTCGCCAGGTTTCCGGCATCCACATACAGGTCGCGGGCGTCGTAGATGAGCTTGCCGCCGAGGCGATCGCGCACGGCGATTCCCACCGGGAGGCCCATCAGGCCCATCGCGTGGATCACGTCCGGGGACCCGGGCGCGACCGCGGCCACGGCTCTGGCGCGTTGGCTCGCGATCGCCTGGAGCTGGCGGAGCTGCCGGAAGGGCGTCCGAAGTCCGGCCGGAACCGCTCGCCCGGCGCGACGGATGCGATACCCGGATGGGTCCACGGCCTCCTCGGCAAGCCCGGGTCCTGGGCGGGCGAGCACGGTCACGTCGTGGCCTCGCGCGGCGAGGCCGGCGGCGATCCGGTGCGCCCGCCCGTCGAACGCCCCGGTCGTTGGGAGGACGATGACGGCGCGCTGGGAAACCGGGGGTTCCGAAGTCACGGCTGCCCGGTGATCTCGGCGTAGAGGCGGACGAGCCCGGCCGACTCCGTCTCCCAGTTCCAACGCTCGTGCGCCGCGCGCAGGCAGCGTGCCCGGAGCGCCGCGCGCTCGACCGGATCGGCTGCCACGATCGAGAGGATCGCCCGGGCAAGGCCCGGGACGTCGTCCGGCGCCGCCACGACGCCGAGAGGACCGGCAGGATCCTCGCACACGATCCGGCGCATCTCCGGGAAGTCGCTCGCCACGACCGGGACGCCGGCGGCCAGGCATTCGAAGAGCTTGTTCGGGGTCGACATCCGGTGGTTGATTGTCGACGGCTGGATCGCCATCACGCCCACGTCGGCCGATGCCACCCACGCGCCAAGCTCGTCGGGCGGAACGGCGGCGAGAACGTGGACCCGTCCGGGGGCCACGGGGCCGGCGGCGAGCGCATCGAGCTCCGACCGGAGCCCGCCATAGCCAAGGAAGACCGCGTGCACCCGCTCGAGGCCGGGCTCGGCGACGGCGGCGGCGAGCTGCTCGAGCCCACGGTGGCGCGAGAAGGCCCCGTGGTAGAGGGCGATCGGATCGTCGGCCGGGATCCCGGTCGCAGCCCGGATCAGGTCCGAGCCATCGGCCGGCGGATCACTCCGCGGCGGACAGTTGTGGACGACGACCGTCCGAACCGGGGCATATCGGCGCCCGAGCTCGCCGGCAAGGCTTTCGTTGACGGTCACGAGCGCCGCGGAACGTCTTACCCAGCGCCGCTCCAGCCGCGCCATGAGGCGGCGGAGCCACGCCGGCTGGTCGGCGTTCGCGCCCGACTCGAGATAGATCTCGTGGCTGTCGTACACGACCTTCGCGGATGGATCTCGATCCGCCGCGGCGACGGCCGCCGCGAGGCCGGTCAGGTCGTGCCCGTGATAGACGTCCGCCGGACCGGCGGCGGCCGCTGCCGCCCGCGCCCAGGCAGTGATGACCCAGCGCCAGCGGACGAGCCATTCGACGGGCGATGGGCGCTTCGCGCGAGCGGGGGGCGGAGGGGACGGCCGCGGAGGGGACGGCTCGGCGCCCTCGGAGGCCGCCGCGGCCGCTCGCTCCGCCGCCGTGCGGTTCCGGTACAGCGCCAGGAGGTAGAAGGGGCCACGAACCACGCTCAGCGGCGCCGAGGCGAGGACCGCGACGCCGGCGACGCCGATGTCGAGGAGCCCACCCGGCATCCGCCCGAACCCGCGCCGCGCCCGAGGGATCGCCCAGTTGGTGATCCGCCACGGATAGCGCAGCCAGAGGCGGAACAACCGGTGGCCCGGGGGGATCGGGACCCGGACGATCGTGAACCCGTCGCGCTCCTCCCGCTCGCCCACCGTGGACGCGGCATCGGTGGGCCGCGCGACGATCGTGACGTCGTGACCCGCGGCCGCGAGCGAACCCGCCTCGCGAAGCACGCGCGAATCGGTCCGGCAGTCATTGAAGACGAACATCACGACGCGGCTCACCGGGCGGGCACCTCGAGCGCCGCGACGATCGCCTCGGCCGCGCCGACGGCTCGCAGATCGAGGTTGGCAGCACGCTCGCGGGCAAGCGACGCAGCCCCGTCCATCGGTGCCAGCCTCGCCAGCTCGGCCGCGGCCCTCGCGCGATCAAGGCCGACGATCACCATGCGCCCGGCGGACCCGCTCACGGCCTCCGCCCATTCGGTTGACTCGCGGAGGACGAGGCAGGGCACGCCGACCCAGGCTGCCTCCCGCTGGACCCCGCCGGAGTCGGTAAGAACCGCCGCCGCGTGGAGCTGGAGCGCGAGCGACGTTCGATAGCCCTGCGGCTCGACGATCGCGACATCCGGGCCGCACGAGATCCCCGCCCGGGCCATCGCGACCAGCGTGCCCGGGTGGAGCGCCAAGACCACCGGCCGGTCCGGCGACGCCGCGCCCGAAAGGATCGCGGCCCAGGCGGCGATCGCCGCGGCCTCGCGGTTCTCCTGCCGGTGAACGGTGGCGAAGACGTAGCCGCCGGGGGCGAGCGACATCCCGAGCCGTTCGCCGACGTCCTCGAGGACCGATGCGTCCCTGACCTCGGCGCTCACACGCGAAGCCAGGTCCTGCATCAGGTCACCGACGAGGGTAACGCCACGGGTGATCCCCTCGGCGCGCAGGTTCGCGACGGCCGTCCCCGTCGGCGCGAGCAACCACGTCGCGAGGTGGTCCGCCACGACCCGGTTCAGCTCCTCCGGCATCCGCCGATCGAAGCTCCGGAGCCCAGCCTCGATGTGCGCGACGGGGATCCCGAGCTTCGCCGCGGCGAGGGCGCCGGCGAGCGTCGAGTTCGTGTCCCCGTACACGAGAACCGCGTCCGGCCGATCCCCGATGAGGATCGGCTCCAGGCCGGTTAGCATCGCAGCCGTCTGCTCGGCATGCGAGCCGCCCCCGACACCGAGCGAGTGGTCCGGACGCGCGAGCCCCAGTTCAGCGAAGAACGCGCCGGCCATCGACGCGTCCCAATGCTGGCCGGTATCGACGAAGACCTCGTCATGGCGCGTCCGAAGCACCGGCTGGAGCGCAGCCGCCTTGATGAGCTGAGGTCGGGTCCCGACGACGCTGACGATCTTCACCCGGACAGGGTATCCGGGAGCGTTGCCCGGGACCAAGATGGAGTCGCGGCGAGCCAACTCCCACGTGGACGCGACGGCGCTGCCTATCGCACCGCTCGATTGAGTGCGTAGCGAAGGCCACGCCGCACGAGGGTACGGACGCGAGGCGACTCGATCCGTGTGAGCCATCGGTCGAGCTCGTCGCGGTCGAACTCCGCCGGCAGCTCCAATTCGGGGATCCGATGCGGCCGGCCCCTGTGCACCGCAGAGACATAGGCCAGGTCGAAGAGAGCTTTCTCCGGTCGCGCAAGCTTGACGCCGTCACGCTCCATCCAGCCACCGAAGAGCGCAGGCGGCAGGTGATGGATCGCATACGTGCCGAGCTCGGTCTTGACCCGCTTTGCGCTGTCGAGCGATGCCACGCTGATCTCACGCGGGACCTGGTCGATCATGCCGTGCGCGTTGAGCGCCGACGTGAACGAGATGTAGGCAGGGTATGGCCGCGTAACATCCTCGATGAGTGTCCGCGCGTCAACCGGATCCGACCCGATGATCCAGAGCCCGTAGCGCACGTGCCGCGCCATGGCCTGCGCCTCGAGCGTTCGCATCAGCCTGCTTGCCTGGCTTGCCGAAATGTTGAGAGCGGCGGCAGCCTCTCCGGTCGTGACCGTCGGGCCAAGGCGGGACAGCGTGGCGAAGGACGAGAGGCTCATCGCAGGGTCTCCAGGAACTCGGCGACCCGGGTAACCATCTCCTCCCAAACCTCAGGGCGGTTATAGATCTCGACGAAGTCATCTTCGAGGTACTCAACGACGAGCTCCTCGTACGCCTCGAACGGGATGGCGAATGCGGCGTCGATTGCCTTGGCCGCCAGTTCGGGCGGGACGTCGCCGGGAGACACGGTGTTCGGGTACCCGGAGACGAGGAGGTCGAGGTCGAAGACATCCCGCGGCTCGGTCTCCTTGCGTTCAGCAAGGACGTGGATCTTCTGCCGCGTGGCAGCCGAAGCAAGGTAGTGGTTGGCCCGCACCGCACGAAGTCCGGCTGCTCGGCCGATGTCCGAACGGGCAACGTCAAAGCCAACCTCCGAATCGGCGGTACCGCGAGCGGAGAACTCGATCTTGGAGTTGAGCCGGGCGCCCCCGCCCTGGACGGCGAACTTCCAGCGGCGAGTCGTGTCGGTCTGCCTGGTCTTGGCCAGGTCGATGAGTTCGACCCCCTGGGTTCTCAGGAGATCGACAAACGCGCGCGAAGCGAGGGCCGCGTCCACTCTCTCTTCGGCACGCCAGAAGGCGGCCCCGACGTAGTCGAGGTCGATGCCCTGCGATCGACGCCGGCTGTTGAAGAAGAGCCGCAGGTTGGCCCCGCCCTTCACGACGTACTCCGTGACGGGTAGCCGAGTCGGCAGCACCTGCAGGAACGCAAGGTGCAGGAACTCGACGAGCTTGGCCCCTTCCCTGACCTCGATCATGCTCCAAGACTAGGCACAGTTGGCATCCAGTGTCAACTATGGCATGCCTTAGATCCAGACCTAGGTTCGCTTGATTGCCAGGCCGTCGATCAGGACCTTCTTGCCCACTGAACTGACCTTGATCGTGAGCGTCCCTATCCGGACACAGTAACTTACCGGCTGGTAGCTTACTCAGCAATCACAGAGAGCACGAGTCGCGGGGCGGCCATCGAGTCCTGAGGTCGCGGGCGGCCGACGTCGCCGCGGCCCAGTTGCTATCGGTGGCCCCGCACCCCGATGCCGCGGTAGGCGACGCCCGCGGGCAGCGTCAGTTCCGACAGGCTGTTCCGGCCGTCCACGAGCAGCAGGAGCCCCGGGAACCACGCCGCGTCCAGCTCGCGCCAACGCGGGTCGCCCGTCTGGGTGACGATCGCGCGGACATCGGCCGTCGCACCCCAGGCGTACGGCTCGGCGCCGAGGGACCGGATCTCGTCGTCCGAGAGAAGTGGGTCGTGGGCGAGAACGCGGGCGCCCGCCGCGCGCAATGACTCGATCAGCGGGATCGCCCGGGAGTACGCGAGCTCCTTGACGCCCTCGCGGTAAGTCAGGCCCAGGACGAGCACGGACGCGCCATCGAGCCCGCCGAGCGCATGCCGAACAGCCTCTACCGCGATCCCGATCTGCCCGTCGTTCACCTCGCGGGATCGGGCGACGAGCGTCAGCTCCGGCGCGCGCGACAGGAGGAAGTGCGGATAGACCGGGATGCAATGCCCCCCGACCCCCAACCCCGGCTGGTGGATGTGGCTGTACGGTTGGCTGTTCGCCGCGGCGATCACCTCCCGGATGTCCACGCCGACACGGTCGGCGTAGGCGGCGAACTCGTTGGCGAGGGCGATGTTCACGTCGCGGTAGGTCGTGTCGGCGAGCTTGGAGAACTCGGCCGCCTCCGCCGAGCCCATCGCCACGATCTCCGCGTCGAGGACTGCGTCGTAGAAGGCCGCCGCCCGCGCGGTGGACGCCGCGCTGAGCCCGCCGACCAGCTTCGGGTAGGTCGAGAGGTTCCGTAGCGCGGCCCCCGAGTACAACCGCTCCGGCGAGAAGGCGATGAGGAAGTCCGCCTCCGCCCGGAGCCCGGAGGCTACCTCCAGGCGCGGCGCAAACCGCTCGCGAGTATCCCCGACGGGGAGCGTCGTCTCGAAGATCAGGAGGCTGCCGGCGTGGACGCCGGGCGCGATCGAGGCCACGGCGGAGTCCATGTACCGGTAATCCGGCTGGTGGGCTGCGTCCAGCATCACCGGCACGATCAGCACGACGACATCCGCCGCGAGGGCGGCCGCAGCCCCATCGGTGGTGGCCCGAAGCCGGCCCGCCGCGTGCGCCGACGCCACGAGATCCGCGACACCCGGCTCCTCGCCGATGTGTGACTGGCCCTCGTTGATCGCCGCGACCACGGCTTCCTGGACGTCCACCGCGATCACGTCCCAGCCGTGACCGGCGAACTGCGCGGCCAGGGGCAACCCCATCTTCCCGGCGCCGACCACGGCAACGGTGCCCGCGGTGCCCGCCTCCCCCACCCACGGCGAGACCCGCCGTGGCGGCAACGTGTGCCGGCACTCGTTGGCGGGCAGGACGATCGAGCCGCCGAGGAGGCTGGCGCCGGAGCTGGGTCGGGACACGATGCTCATCCGGTCCGGGTCCTCGTTTGCCTCAGGCCAGGGCGGATCGCGCGGCGAACCCGTCGAGCGTGACGACCTCGCGGCGAGCCGCCGACTCGAGCAGGGCGATGGCGATGCCGACGGCCCACAGACCGTCCTCCGCGTCCACCTCGGGACGCCCGCCCTCGCGGACGACACGCAGGAACGCGTCGTGCTCCAGGGCGAGGGGCTCTCCAGTGGGCACGGGCAACTCTGAGACCTCGCCCTCGAACGTGGGCGCATAGCCGCCGATCAGGCGCGGGTTCGTGGTGTCGGTCGCGCGTGTGAACGTCAGCCGCTGGGTGAGGTAGTCGAGCTCGAACATCCCCTCCTCCCCGACCACGACCAGCTGGCGCCGCTTCGCCGGGGTCAGCCAGTCCACGTCGAGCTGGGCGATGACCCCCGACGGAAAGTGAAGCAGCCCGAACAGGAGGTCCTCGTGCTCCGCGTGGATCCGCTGCGCGGTCTCGGCGTGAACCCGGACCGGCCGCTCTCCGGCAATCCAGGAACAGATATCCACGTCGTGCGTCGCGAGATCCACCGTCACGCCCACATCCCGAATCCGGGCCGGAAACGGACCGGCCCGTCGCGAGGTGATCGCGAAGACGGTCGAGAGCCAGCCCGCATCGAGCAGCCGGCCAAGCTCCCGAACCGCCGGGTTGAAGCGCTCGACATGGCCGACCTGGACGGGAACGCCGGTGGCCTTGGACGCGGACACGATCTGGAGCGCCTCCTCGACCGTCGGCGCGAGTGGCTTTTCCACGAGCACCGCGATCCCGCGTTCGATTGCGGCCAGGGCGAGGGGCAGGTGGGCCATGGTCGGGGCAGCGATGACGACCGCGTCCAGCTCGGCCTCGGCAATCATCGCCAACGGCTCCGCGAACCCGTGTGCACCGGTCTGGCCGGTCGCGGCGGCGAGGGCGTCGGCATCCGGGTCGGCAACCGCGGCCAGCCGTGCGTTCGGCCGGGCCTCGATCACGCGGAGATGGTTCCGGCCCATCGACCCAAGGCCGGCCAGCCCGACCCTGACCTCGCGGTCCCCGGTCGGGTGCCACAGGGCGGTCATGCCGGCGCGCCCACCCCGGTTCGAGCGAGGACGGCCGTCCGTACGACGGCGATGACCGTCGCCTGATCCTCGGCCGTCATGCCCGGGTACATCGGCAGCGCGATCGTCCGCTCGGCAGCCCGATCCGTGATCGGGAGATCCGCGTGAAGCCCACGTTCCTGGATGTACGGCTGGCGATGGACGGGGATCGGGTAGTAGATATCGGCGCCAACCCCACCGTCGCGGATCGCTGCGATGATCGCGTCCCGCTCCGCGCCGACCTCGAGCGTGTACTGGTGGTAGACGTGCGTCCGGCCGTCCGGCACCACCGGCGTCACGACCGGAAGGTCCGCGAACGCCGTGTCATAGGCGGCTGCGATCGCCTGCCGGCGCGCGGTGTTGCGCTCCAGCTTGCTCAACTGCACGAGGCCGATCGCCGCATTGAGGTCCGTCATCCGGTAGTTGAAGCCGAGCGTCTCGAACTGGTACCTGGATCGCATGCCCTGGTTTCGGTAGAGCCGGAGCCGGTCGGCGAGCCCGTCGTCGTTCGTGGTGATGAAGCCGCCCTCGCCGGTCGTCATGTTCTTCGTGGCGTACAGGCTGAACGCCCCGTGCCCGAAGCTGCCCGCCCTCCGGCCGCGGAACGTCGCCCCGTGGGCCTGGCATGCGTCCTCGACGACGGCGAGGCCGTGGCGATCGGCAATCGCCCCGATCATGTCCATGTCCGCGACGAGGCCGAACAGGTGGACCGGCACGATGGCGCGGGTGCGGGGCGTGATCGCCGCTTCGATCCGCTTCGCGTCGATCAGGTACGTGTCCGGCTCGATGTCGACGAAGACCGGCGTGGCACCCGTTGACAGGATCGCGTTCGCCGTCGCGGCGAACGTGTGGGCGACGGTGATGACCTCGTCGCCCGCCCCGATCCCGAGCTGGTCGAAGATCGCCATGAGCGCGAGCGTTCCGTTGGCGACCGCGATCGTGTGTCGGACGCCGCAGAACTCGGCCCAGGCTGCCTCCAGCTCCTTCACTCGCGGCCCCTGGGCAACGATCCCGGATCGGATGACATCGGCAACGGCGTCGATCTCTTCCTGGCCCAGGTCCGGGCGGGCAATCGGGATCATGCGGGCACTCCGTGCTGGGGCCGGGGCTCCTCCTGGAGCGCCTCGACATCGGGGACATAGACGTACGTTCGCGCGCAGCTCGGGCAGTGGAGCTCCGGGTGCGTTGCGTAGTGGGGTGGCTTGGCCGCTGCCGACGCGCCGTCGGCGTCCTGGAGTCGGACGCCGCAGGCACAGACCCATCCGATCCGACGAGCCGGGCTGCCGGCGACGAGGGCGTGGGACGGAACGTCGCGCGTGACCACAGCCCCGGCACCAACCGTGGCGAAACGGCCGACCTCGACGCCCGCAACGACCACCGCTCCGGCCCCGATGGACGAGCCATACCGGAGTCGGATCGGGCTCACCGTCCAGTCCTCGGCCCGCGCGAGGTCGCCGGTCGAGGTGATCGCGCGTGGATACCGGTCGTTGGTGAGGATGGCGCCGGGACCGATGAAGACCCCGTCCTCGACCGTCACGCCGTGGTAGATGAGGGCGCCGTTCTGGATCTTGACCCGGGCGCCGATCTCGACCCCCTCGTCGATGAAGGCGTCGCGGCCGATGACGCACTCCGCGCCGATCCGGGCGCCGACCCGGACCTGCGCCCGATGCCAGATGCTCGTACCCGGCCCGACGGACACGTCGGCCTCCAGGTCAGCGGTTGGATGAACGCGCGCGGACGGGTCGATCACCCTCGGTCCCTGCGGCGGCCGCGGCCGCGGCCGAAGAGGCCGGCAAGGACCCCGAAGGCGGCCCCGAAGGCAATTGCCCCGCGCCAGTCCAGGAGCACCTTCACCTCGCCCGACACGCGCTGCGCGAGGAGGAGGATGACGGCCGATGGGCGCTGGATCGTCACCTCCTGGGCGACGAGGGTCCGGACAAACGCCTGCTCCACCCGGACGTGCTGGGCCAGGATCGTGCCGGCAGCGCCCTGCGAGACGCTGACCTCGCGGCCGAGGGCCGCGCCGAGCACGCCCATCTCCACGGAGACGCGGTCGGCCCTGGCGGCCCCGATCGCGCCCTGTGTCACAGCGACATCGGTCGCATCTACCCGACCCACGGCACCCTGGTGGACCTCGACCGCATCGGCCTCGATCCAGGCGCCATCCTCCTCGATCTCGGGCGGAGAGGTCTCATCTGACGCGGCGGTCGGTGGTGCGGCGGCCGGTGGTGCAGCCGGCGCACGGTCTCTCTGCTCGACGGGCAGAACGTCGGGGGTCGTGGCAGCAGCGCGAGTGCGCCGCGGACGCGGGGACTTTGGAGTCGTGGGCGTGCCGTCCGGCTCGCTGGTAGTCATGTGAAACCTCGTCGCTCATCAGGATCAGCAGGCTCCGCTATTCTGCGCCCGGCGCGAGTATCGGGCCAGCAACGGGGGCAACCATGGCGGATCAGCGAGCAAAGATCGGCGGGCGATCCGTCGGGCCCGCGTCGGCCGTTGGGCTCCTGGCGATCGCAGTCGTCGTCGGCGTGGCCGCCGGCGCGTTGCTCGCCGGGTCGCAGGGATCCACTTCATCCACCGGCTCTTCGGGCAGCCCCGGTACGTCCGATGGCACCGGTCTGGCGTCCGGGCCTCCCGCGACGCCAGCGGCCACTCCCACTCCGACGCCCACACCGGAGCCCACACCCGTGCTGGTCCCGGCGCCGCTGACCGGTCTGCCGGTGACGGAGGCGGCGGCGCAGCTGCATCCGATCGCCGTGATGGTCGACGACCACCGGAACGCCCGGCCGCAGTCAGGATTCAACGCCGCGGCCCAGGTCTGGCAGGCCCCGGCCGAGGGCGGGGTTCCGCGCTACATGCTCATCTTCCAGGACGCACGTCCGGCCGCCGTCGGGCCGATCCGAAGCGCTCGCCAGTACTTCATCGAGTGGGCGGCTGAATGGAAGGCGATGTACGTCCACGTCGGTGGCTCGCCGGAGGCAATGGCCACCCTGCGCTCCAGCGGCCGTGGCCAGCTCGTCTACAACGCCGACGGTTTCCGGTTCGAAGGCACGGAAATGTGGCGGATCAAGGAACGGGCGGCGCCGCACAACGTCTACACGGACGCAGATCGCCTCGGCTCTATGGCAGCGAAGGTCGGTGCGGTAGACGGACCCGTTGTGCCAGTCTGGACGTTCGGGGAGGCCACGGGGCCCGACACTCGTCCGTCCGGGACAACGATCACGATCCAGTACCCATACGAGACCATCACCTACCGCTACGACCCCACGTCGAACACGTACGCCCGCTTCATCGACGGGGCCTCGACGCGGCAGGTCGATGCCGCCGATGGTCGTCCGGTCGCACCGACCAACGTGGTCATCCTGCGGATGCGGTTCGGCGCACTCGACGACGGCCACCCGGAGAAGAAGCGGCTGGAGGCACAGGACGTGGGCTCCGGAGAGGCGATCATCTCCACGAATGGTCGCGTCATCAACGGAACGTGGCAGAAGGCGGCGCCGGACGCCCCAACGCTCTTGTTCGGGCCGGACGGGCTGCCGATCGAGCTGACGGCGGGCCAGACCTACATCCAGGTGATCGCCCTGTCGTACGCCTATGAGGTCGTCGAGGGCCGGGTCCCCGGCCCGGGGATCAGGGCGCGCTGACGCCGGGGGCCTGACGAAGGGGGGCCTAGCGTCGGGCGGCAGACCCGCCGCGCCCGCCTTGCCCGCCTCGCCCGTCTCGGAGCCGCGCGGCGAACTCCTCCGCGCGCAGCCGCACGACGACCACGAGCGCCTCAACGATGATCCGGCGGGACATCTTCGAGCGGCCGACGCGGCGGTCACGGAACGTGATCGGGACCTCGACGACGCGGGCGCCCGCCCGCGATGCGCGGTGCGTCATCTCGATCTGGAAGACGTAACCACCAGCGTGGATCCCCTCGAACGGGACCTCCGCGAGTGTGGCGGCACGCCACGCCTTGAACCCGCCCGTGAGGTCGTGCGGCCGGAGCCCGAGAACCACGCGCGCGAACAGGCTTCCCCCGCGCGAGATGAGCCGGCGACCCGGGCCCCAATCCTCGACCCGGCCGCCGCTTGCGTAGCGACTTCCGATGACGAGGTCGGCCTGGCCGCGCTCCACCGGGCCCACGAGGAGCGGTAGGACGGTGGGATCGTGGGACCAGTCCGCGTCCATCTGGACGACACTATCTGCGCCGGCCCCCAGGGCGACGCGGAACCCGTCCAGGTACGCCCGGCCCAGGCCCTGTTTTCCGGGGCGGTGGTGGACCCGGATCCGCGGATCCTGTGCGGCGAGATCATCGGCGATGGCGCCCGTCCCGTCGGGTGAGTTGTCGTCGACGACGAGGAGGGTCGCACCCGGCAGCGCGCCGAGGATCGCGGCTGCGATCCCGGGCAGGTTGTCCGCCTCCTCGTAGGTGGGCAGGATGACCCACGTCCCGGTGCCCGCGGCGTCCGCGTGCGGAGGATCGGTGTCGCGGGCGTCGATGGTCATCGTGACGAGTCTATCGGGTGGGCCACCCTCAACTACCGCCCAGCGCAAGAGCTGCAGCCGCCACGGCAGCCCCCACGACGCCGGTCGAGCCGAGGATGACGATCCGGGCGGGCTTGAGCCGGGCGAGCTCGGTCGCGGTGGCCCCCGGCAGGGTGTCCTTCGTGACGAGGAGGAGCGGGCTGCCGGTCGCCCCGGCCGCTGCGGCACCGGCGAGCGCGTCGGGGAAGTTGAGGCCGGTGGCGAGGTAGGCGACGGGCACACCGGGCGCGAAGGTGGCCGCGCTGATCGCGGCTGCGGTCGCGTACCGGTCGAGGCCACCCAGGCGGTTGACCGGCCGCTTGTCCACCGTGACCCCGAACGCAGCCACCTGGGCCGCGGACACCGGTCCGGCCGAGGGTGCCGTGTACGTGGCGGTCCCCACCGTCGCCACGAGCTGGAGCACATAGGTTCCGTCCGGGACCACGCTCCCGCCGACGGTCGCATCCCAGTCGAACGCGTTGGCACCCGCCCCCGTGACCCCGACGGGTCGTGTACCGACCAGCGTTCCGTCGGAGCGCCAGACGTTCATCACGAGCGAATCCAGGGCCGTCTGGGCCGTCCATGCCACGCGAATCGTGTCCGTCACACCGTCGCCATTCGGGGTCACGCTCCGCAATCCATCAATGCCGACGGCGTAGCCCTTCAACACCGCGTCCACGACGGTGGCGTTGGGGGGCCGACGAGCGGCCACGTAGGTCGCCGTCGGGGAGCCAACGGCCACCCAGATCCCGCTTGCCACCAGGTCAACGGGCGACCACTGGCGAATGGGCGCCGTGACCTGGAACCAGGTGTAGCCATCGGCCGAGACGGGACCGCCCGTCAGGGCGACGATGTCGCCGCTGTTGAGTGTCCCGACAATCGAGGCCGAAATCCCGGCATCTGCTCGGACCTTCAGGCCATTCAGGGCCACCGTTCCGAAGCCGCCGACGGCAAGGTTCGAGGCAGTCCCCGGGGACGTCACGACCCACGCGGATGCGTTCCCCTGGCTGTCGCGGCCACGGACGCGGAACGCGTAGGCGCGCCCGTCCGTGCCGAAGAACATCGCGCTTGTGGCAATGGTGGCGGTCTGCCAGTCCGTCCACGCACCACCGTCGGCCGAGACCTGCACGTCGTAGTCCACGACCGCGCTTTCGTCGCGCCCCACCCATCGGACTTCAAAGCCCGTGTCGCGCTGCGTCTCGGAGAGGACCGCGATCCCCGCGGTCGGCGCGGTCGTGTCGTGGATGAACTTGTCGGCGAGTGCCTGGTACAGCTCGGGCCGGGCACCGTCGTAGCCGAGCGCCCAGATCCCGGCACCGCGCAGGCCCGTCTGGTTCACGAGGTCGTACCGCAGTTTCAGCGATTCCGCATCGTCGTAGTAGAGCTGTCGCCACGGCGTCACGCAGCCGTACGTGGTCGTGCAGTTCTGCTTCTGGTACGCAGTCCACGGGGCCTGCTCGATGCCGTCATAGCGGCGCCCGTACTGGGCCGCGAGATCGGCGGCGGTGCCGTAGACGGCCGTCACGGAGGAGCCGTTCTTCGTGCCCGAGATGTTGTTCGCATTGAGTGCGTCGGAGTCGGTCGACCACGCACGCCCGTAGTACGGGACGCCGAGGATGAGCTTGGAGGGTGAAACCCGTGCGGCGTATGCCAGCACGGTGTCCGTGAGGTCATACCGTGGGCCGTTCAGCGGGCTGATCGATCCCGCCTGGGCGGACGAAGACGACCGATAGTCGTAGCCCATGATGAAGATCGCGTCGGCGCCACCCGGCGCGGTGGCCGCCTCGATCGGGTAGTTGCCGATCCGGCCGGTGGCGTCGAACGTGAGCTGGTAGCCCGGGGCGATCATGTCGAGCTCGGATCGGACGCTCCGCACCAGGGCGGTGAACTGGTCGGCATAGCCGGAGACGATCGGTTCGAAGTCGAGGTTGACGCCGTCGGCGCCGCGCTCGGCAACGGCCGCTGCGATCTGCTTCGCAAGGTCGGCGCGCGCAGTGGGGCTGCCGAGCAGGTTCGACTGGGTCGACGCCTGGCCGGACGTCCAGGCGAAGGAGCTGACCGTCAGGACCACGCGCGTGCTGTTCTGGTGGGCAGCGGTGATCAGCGCCGTCATGTTTGCGCTCGTCCAGCCGCCCCAGCCGGTGGTCACGCTGCCGTCTGCGTTCTGCTTGATCAGATTGCCGTTCGCGTCGGCTCCGACGCTGTAGTACGCGATCGTCGACAGGACGGACCAGTCGTAGGTTGTTGCACTGTCGGACAGCTCCCAGTACGGGAGGAACCCAAAGACTTCGCGGCGAAGGCCGCCCGGAACGACCGGGGCCCCCGGGTCCGCCGGTGTCGACAGTGGATCGGCGGTTACGAGGGCCAGGACGGACCCCGCGGCAACGGTCGGCCCGATCTCGCCATCGAAGGGGACGTTGCCCGGGTGCAGGTTGGTGCCGGACGCCGGATTGCGGCGCACTGCCGGAATCCCCGTCCAGACCGATCCCTGGGGCGCGGCGCGCAGGTCCAGCCCGGCGACGCGTCCCGCGGGCAACGCCGTCGGGCTCCGGCCGCCCACCGGCCAGGGGTCGCCGGCGCGCGGCACGAACCCGACGGCCACCCGGTCACCGGGCTGGAACTCGATGATGTCGTCCGCGTGGGCAAGCGCATCCTCGTACTGGATCCCGGGCCCTGGGAGACCCTGCGGTTGTGCGGCGACCGCCGTCGAGACAGCGGCAGGCCGCGCCGGGGCCGCGATGTTCGTCAGGGCCGAACCGGGCGTGCCAGACCGCGCGATCGCGTGGGCGGGCAACACCGTTGTTGCCACGAGGAGCACCACGACACCCAGACGGAAGGCGAGCCGGTCAGGGCGGCGGCCGAGCTTGGTCAAGCAGGTCCCTCTTCGCGCTCCGCGGGGAACATGTACCCACGCGGCCGCGATCTCGTCCGGATCGCGGAAGAGTACCGTAGCCGCGACCGTGCGGTCGTCCAAGCCTGACGATGGTCATGTCTTGGGTGGTACCGAGGGGTCTGGTGCGGTCGAGTGCGGTCCCCCGGGTGTGCCGCCCGGCTGAGTTGGTCGGCTCGCGCCGGTCAGCCGGCGAAGGACTGGAGCTGGATTCGGACAGCCTCGGACACGACGCTGCCTGAGCCGAGGAGCACCACGCGGGCTGGACGGAGCCGCGTCAGCTCGGCGGCCGTGGCTGCCGGGATGGCGTTGGTAGAGACCAGCAGGATCGGCGCATCCAGGGACCCGGCCACAGCCCCACCGGCGAGTGCGTCCGGGAAGTCCAGGCCAGTCGCAACGTAGACAACGGGCACGCCCGGCGCAAAGGTCGCGGCGCTGATCGCCGCCGCGGTGGCGTACCGGTCTGGACCGGCGAGGCGGGTCACCGTGCCCGAGGTATACGCGCCGAGTTCGGAAAGGACGGCGTCACTCACGACTCCAGTTCCGCCGAGGACGACGATCCGCTGGGGCCGGACCCGCGCCAGTTCGGCCGCCGTGACGGCCGGAATGGCGTTGGTCGAGACGAGCAGGATCGGCCCGCCCTCGGATCCGGCCACCGCCGCGCCCGCGAGTGCATCCGGGAAGTTCAGGCCGGTCGCCACGTAGACCACGGGTACGCCAGGCGCAAAGGTCGCCTCGCCGATCACGGCCGCGGTGGCATACCGGTCGCGGCCGGCGAGGCGGGTCACCGTGCCCGACGTGTAGGCGGTCAGAGCCGACGCCACGCCATCGCTGACGACCCCGGCGCCGCCGAGGATCACGATCCGCTGCGGCCTGAGCCGCGTCAGCTCGGTGGCCGTGGAAGCCGGGATCGCGTCGGTCGAGACAAGGAGGATCGGCCCGTCTTCGGACCCGGCCACGGCCGCGCCCGCAAGGGCATCCGGGAAGTTCAGGCCGGTCGCCACGTAGACCACGGGCACGCCCGGCGCAAAGGTCGCCTCACTGATCGCGGCCGGAGTCGCGTACAGGTCGCCACCGGCGATCCGGGTCACCGGTGACTGAAGCTGGATCGGCGCCGGGTCGGTGGCCGTCAACGGCGCGCCGATCACGGCCTCGGTCCGAAGGTCGGGGTTCCCGATCAGCGAGCGGTAGTAGCCCCCCGAAGGGCTGTCCGGGTCCATGAGGGCGGAGTAGGCCGGGTTCCGGACAGACTGGAACGAGAATTCGTTGCCGTTGTAGTTGTACTGGGTCCGCCATAGATCCGCGATCGACTGGCTGGTCGTGAACAGGTCGTGGATCATGCCGTTGATGCTTCCGAGGCCCTCGGCGATGACCGCCCGTGCGCCCGCCTTGATGAAGCCCTGGCCGTAGTTGTCGACGCGCTCCATGGCGACGCTGAGGGTGGGTTCCGCGTACCCGGGCTCCGAGTTGCCGGACGCGTAGCACAGGTGATTGAGGAAGACGACCGCGTTCGGAGCGAGCGTGATCTCGTTCGCCAGGTAGGGCTCGCCGTAGTACTTCGTGTTGTTGTCGCCACTGTTCGCGGCCGCGTTGAGCCCGAGCCCGTTCTTGGTCGTGAAGGCCGGGTCATAGGTGTACGGGCTCGGCCAACCGTTGCCGTGACCAAGGTAGACGACGACACTCGCGCCCTGGAGCGCGGGCTTGACCGCGGCCCAGGTGGCGTTCGGGCTGTAGACCTTGACAACGTTTGAGGAGTACTTGATCGCCTCGGCGTACGCGGAGTCGGCGATGTCACGGTATTTCGACGTCGACGAGTGCGTGGCTCCCACGATGATCACGACCTTCGCACTGGAGAGTCCTCCAGCGCCGACCGACGCGGACGTGGCCGCAACCGGGGCGGTCGCGAGCAGACCGGCGACGAGGGCAAGGACGAGGGCGCGGGCCATGTGACGCAAGACGAGCTCCGATCGGGCCCGCCTTCGGGCCTGGGGTGATCTGGTGCTCCATCCTCGATTGCGCGACGTCCGTCCTCAATGCCGAATGGGTACCGACGGCCATGGCCCCATTGGCTGCCGGCGTGGTGGGGTCCGCCGTGGTTGCGGTGAGTCCGGGGCTACTTGATGAGGTTCACCCCGGTGGGCGTGGGCACCACGCGGCGCCGCTCGAAGGTCAGCGCGAGGGACCAGGCGTCGCGCCGATGCACGGCTGCTCACCCTGTGGAATCGTCCCGTCCTCGTTCGGCTGGCAGTTCGTCGGTTGCTCATCCGGGCCGGGCAGACCGCCCTGGTAGTCGAGGATGATGAGGACGAACTCGAGCCGGTCCAGCGACGCAGCAGGCTCCAGGTACGCCGTCTGGACGACCTCGTTGGCGTCGCGCCGGACGTCGACCACCCGCCCGATGACGAGGCCCTTGGGGTACGGCGAGCGGATCCCACCGGCGAGCTCGATGCCGGCGGTCACGACCTCCTCCCCGAGGGCGACGGAGGCCGCGGCATCGATGTGGCGCATGAGGAGGCTACCCGGGAGCTGTCCGATGACCTCGCCCGTCGCGACGCTCACGAGGAGCTGCCCGATGACGGTCGAGCCGGAGTCGCTGATCAGCTGGACGGTCGACGAGGTCGGCCCGGCGTCGACGACGCGCCCGACGAGCGCAGCGCCCCCGGCGATCACGACGTCACCGACCCTGACGCCATCGGCAGTTCCCCGATCCAGGATGATTCGCTGCTGCACCTCCAGGGACTCGCGCGCGATCACGGTCGCCGCCACGGTCTCGTACTCGAACCCATTGCGCAGCTGGAGGAGGCCGGTCAGGAGCTCGTTCTGGCGCCTGATCTCCTCGGCCTGCCGCGAACCCTGCCGGAGGCGCTCGTTCTCGACACGCAGGGCCTCGCTCTCGAGGCGGAGCTGGTCGATCTCACCGATGGCCGTGGCGATCGAGCTCAGGTCGCGCCCGAATCCATCCAGGGCGACCTGGACCGGCCGGAACGCGAAGCCCAGCCCGCGCTGGACGTCGACGACGAGCGGGCTGCCGGAGGCGGCCATCATCACGACGGTCGCCGCGAGGACCGAGAGATAGGCGATCACCCGTCGGCGGGCGGTCCGGCTGGCGAAGACGGCGCTCATCGGTGGGCCTCGGCTCGGTGGAGGACGCTGGCGGGCAGCGTCGGGATCAGCGGGGCGGTCTGATGTAGGTCTCGGTCACGAGGACGCGCGCCATCGAGTCCATCTCCTGGAGCACGATGCCGGTGCCGCGGACCACGCAGGTCAGCGGATCGTCCGCGACATGGACAGGCATCTGGGTGGCCTCGGCGACGCGACGATCGAGACCGGCAAGGAGCGCGCCTCCGCCGGCCAGCACGATCCCCTGGTCCATGATGTCCGCCACCAGCTCCGGTGGCGTCTCCTCGATCGTGTCGCGGATCGTGTCGACGATCTGGGCGACCGACGGCTCGATCGCTTCGCGGATCTGGTCTGCGCCAACCTCCACGCTGCGTGGGAGACCGGTCAGCAGGTCGCGTCCGCGAAGGTTGACCCGCTGCTGGTCCCACTCGCCGGGGTAGGCCGACCCGATCGCGATCTTGATGTCCTCCGCCGTCCGCTCACCGAGCAGGAGGTTGTACTCGCGCCGCGCGAAGTTGACGATGTCCTGGTCCATCTCGTCCCCGCCGATCCGGATGGACCGGCTCACCACGATGCCGCCGAGGCTGATCACGGCGACCTCGGTCGTGCCGCCGCCGATATCCACGATGAGGCTGCCGGACGGCTCGCTGACGGGCAGCCCCGCGCCGATCGCCGCGGCCATCGGCTCCTCGATGAGCCGTGCCCAGCGCGCGCCGGCGTTCATCGCGGCGTCCTTCACCGCACGCTTCTCTACCTCGGTGACGCCGGACGGGATGCCGATCAGCATCCGGGGGCGCGCGATCAGCCCGATCCGGTCGTGGACCCGGTCCACGAAGTACTTGATCATCTGCTCGGTGACGTCGAAGTCGCTGATGACACCGTCGCGGAGCGGCCGCACGGCGATGATGTTGGCCGGCGTCCGACCAACCATCCGCTTGGCCTCGGCCCCGATCGCGAGGATCTTCTTGGTCCGGGCCTCGATGGCCACGACCGACGGTTCGCTGATCACGATCCCGCGGTCGCGCACGTGGACGAGCGTGTTCGCCGTGCCGAGATCGATGCCGATATCGCGGGAGAAGATGCCGAGGATGCGGTCGAGCATGCGGGAAAGGGATCCTCTGCGGGTCGGAGGCTCGGGCCGTGGGACCGTGGGGCCCGGCCGAGCAGTATACCCGGCACTTCCGCCGTTCCCGCTCGAGTGCGCGGACGGGCCGAAACCGCGTCCTCAGGCCGCGCGGTCCGGCGGCATTCCCGGGCGATCGAACGCGATGCCGCGATCCCGCATCGAGACCCATGCGTCGTGGCCGATCACGAGGTGGTCCAGGACACTGATGTCGAGGAGCCGCCCGGCGGCCAGGGCCTCGGCCGTCAGGTGGAGGTCGTCCGGTGAGGGCGTGGGGTCGCCGCTCGGGTGGTTGTGGACGAGGATGACGCCCGCGGCGGTGAGCCGGACCGCGTCCCGAAACAGCTCCCCGACCCGGACGACCGACGCGCTGAGGTTGCCCTGATAGGCCGTGACCACCCGCTGGACCACGTTCTTCGTGTTGAGGATGACGACGCGGAGCTCCTCTCGCTCCAGGCGCCCCATCTGGAGCACGAGCCGGTCGGCGACGTCCCGGGGTGATCGAACGGCCCACCGGGCGGTCGGCCAATCGGCGAGGAGTCGCCGACCCAGTTCGAACGCTGCCTGGAGCTGCCCGGCCCTCGCCGCACCGACGCCGGGCACCTCCACGAGCTCGAGGCCGGAGGCGCGGGCAAGGCCGGTCAGGCCATCGAACCGCGCGATCGCGTCCTCGGCGAGGTCCACTGCGGAACGACCGCGCGCGCCTGCGCCCCAGAGCAGCGCAATGAGCTCGGAGGACGTGAGGCCGGCGGCGCCCCGGAGCTCAAGACGCTCGCGAGGCCGCTCGGCGGCCGGCAGCTCCCGGAGTGTCCGGCCCCGCGGAAACGGGACGATCGCGCTCGGCTTGTCGCTGCGGCCCGCCGGCCCGTCTGGCATCGATCCGCCTCCGGTTCGTGGTGTCTGCGGCGGCGCGGGCGTCCCCGGGGCCCGGACGACGGAAGCCCGCCGATTCCCCCCGTCATCCGGACCCGAGGACACTGCGGAGCCTATCCGGAGGCGCTTACTGTCCGGTCATCAGGCGATGCATCCCGACTCAACGAGGGCGGGGATCAACCGGCCAGCGCTCGCTCGGCGATGATCAGCAGGATCGCATTGAACGTTGCGTGCAGCCCCATGGACGCCCAGAGGGACCCGCGTCGGTCGTAGACCCACCCGAGAACCAGGGCCACGGGCAGGCGTGCGGCGGCCGCCACGACCGCAACGCCGAGCGCGGCGGCGAACGAATCGCCGGTCTGGTCGACCGCGTGGATCAGGGCGAACAGCAGGGCGGACCGCAGGATCGCTCGGCGCGCCCCGGTCATTTGCCGCCAGGCCGTGAGGGTGAAGCCGCGGAAGAACAGTTCCTCGTAGGCCGGCGCGATGACCGCCGCCGCCAGGAGGTTGAGCAGCAAGCCGCTCGACGAACCGGTCGGCGGGAGCGGCGAGGTTGGCTGTTGACCGATGACACTGACGAGCGCCAGGACCACGACCCCCGTGACGACGACCACCGGCCCCGCGAGCATCGCGCCCCAGCCGAGCTCGCGGAGGGCCGCCAGATCCGGACGCCGGACACCCATCTCGTGCCACGTCAGGGCACCCGGGCCGACGACCATGAGTCGGAGGATGGCGAGTACCACGACCCCCTGGATCGCGATCCCCAGGAATGCCAGGGCCGGCCCACCAACCTCCATCCCCAGGAGTTGCAGCGGCGTCACGACGACGATCGCGGTGAGATACCAGCCGACAACCACCGTCGCGAACGTCAGGATCGGCGATGGCCCGGCATACGCGAGTCCGGCATGACGCCGTTCGACCGCCTGGGAGCCACCGAGGAGGAGGAAGGCGACGAGGAGGACGGCGAGCCCTCCGACGAAGAGGACGACCCCGGGCAGGGTCCGGCCACTGAGCAGCCCTACGAGCGCCGCGGATCCGCCCACGAGGGCACCGATCCAGCCGGCCACGAAGAGGCCGGGCATCTGGCGACCATCGATCGTGAAGCGAAACAGGCCGATCGGGCCGGACGCGGTCTCCACGTGCGCCTCGACCTCCGGCGAAGGGCCGGTCAAGACTCGGCGAGCGGGTCGACCGAGCTCGGTCTGGCGGCCGCGCGCGCCGATCGGGCAGCGGTCCTGATCACGGCGGGCGCCTCACCTGACGGCAGTTCCCGTTGCACGGGCCCCGTCACATGTGCGCGCGCACTCGCAACCGCGTCGTGCCGCTCGAAGTCGCGGCCGCACCACGCGCACAGGGACCAGTCCAGGCCCACGAGCTTCGAGCAGTTCGGGCAGACCCGGTTCAGGCGTGTCCGACAGGTCGGGCAGATGATCCAGTCGTCGTGGACCCGACGATCGCAGGTCGGGCAGTGCCGAATCGCCTCAACCTCGGCGAGCATCGCCTCCTCGGCGAGATTGCGCTCGTAGATCTCGCCGATCCGCTCCTGCGGCCGGACGATCCGGTAGGCGAAAACGGCCAGCGGGAAGAGGACCGGGGTGAAGACGATGATGAACGCGGCCGCGAGGTAGGGCGCGACGGGGTTCTCCGTCCGGAGCTGCATGTCGCGGAACGCCCAGTAGGCGGCCGCCAGCCAGAGGACGACCCAGTAGATCGCGACGATCTGGAAGCCGAACCTGATGACCGGGTTGTCGAAGATGGAGCCGATCGCGCTGCCGATCGTGCCGAGGATCTCTTCCATCCGCCGGGCGAGCGCCTCCGTTGGGGATTCGCGGCCACCACGAACGGGGCCGCGATGACCGGGGCAGTGTAGCAGCGTGCCTCCGGCCGACCGACTGCCGCAGCCGACCGACTGCCGCCTGTCGTAGCCGACCGACTGCCGCCCGAAGGGCGCACCGGGCGCGGCGCGCTCGCATCGGACGCGGCAGCCGCCCCGGGCGTGACGTCAGGGCAGGTCCGCGCGCCCCTTGCGTGGGGCGACGGCGAGAACACCACCGGCGATCAGCACGAGTGCCGCGACCGAACCAGCGATCGACCCGAACTCAGCCCCGAAGTCGCCGGCGACGTACGGCCACAGGACGCCGAGGAACAGGGACCCGCTGATCAACCCGAGAACGCCGGACCGAACCCAGGTCGCGACCCGGTTCGGGAGGATTGCCAGCACGGCCGTTGTGACGAGCAGGCCGAGGACCGGGAGATGCGAGACCGATGCCAGTCCCCAGCTGCTCGTGTAGTTCACGATGCGTGGGGCCCACGGCAGCAGGAAGGTCACGGCCGCGACACCGCTGCCCACCGCCACCAGCCACTCCGCGAGCGTGTCAGGCGCGTCGAACGGCAGGTCGGCCAGCAGCGACGCACGTCCGGGCTGCGTGCGCGCGCCAGGCGACCCGGCCGCTGCCGACGGCTCGGCCATGGCAGCGGGGGGCACCAGCGGCGAGCCGGCGAGCGGCATGCGCGGCGCAGGGGCGGCCTCGGGCGCGGGTCTGTGGATGGTCGACGGCGGCAGGTGGCCGCTCGGCACGAATCCGCCCGGCACGATTCCACCGGACGCGAGCCCGTCTGCGGCCACCATGGCGTCGGGGGCGGCGGGGGCGGCCATCAAGGCGCCGCAGGCCGGGCAGGCGTCGCGATCTGCGGGCACCGGCTTTCCACACTCAGGGCACGGAACGGAACCAGCGGACATGGGTGCTCCCCGTGGTCGACCCCTCAGTCCCCGGGGTCGAGGTGCTCAGGGTGCCAGATCGACGAACCGCGGGGAAGACCCAGGTGGGTCAAGGCAAGCATCCCGACGTCTGTGCTGGACACAGGTCGGCCCAGCTTCCTGGCCAATGCTCTCCCGGGGAGCACTATCCGGGTCCGAGAGGGGGTCGAGCCCGCCCGAGCACCCAACGAGCGTATGCCCTGGCCCCGGCCACGCACGAAGCCCGCGCCGCAACCGGGAAATCTGATGGATCTCGGGGATCGCGGATGCCAACCGCGGCCGGCGACCCGCACAGTGCTCCGGTGGCGGTCACAAGCCAGTGCGTAGCCTGAGCCGTGGCCTCGCCGACGTGCGAGGGTGTGGTCCCGAGGGCGGGTGGCTCGATTAGCCAGGGCCTCGTACTGCG
>Ga0082335_1002408_pt1 | contig 35124 bp, 33 predicted proteins | sample Subgrocontami58m_FD_72375 | JGI IMG/M metagenome (GOLD analysis project Ga0082335, IMG submission 72375) | Subsurface groundwater microbial communities from S. Glens Falls, New York, USA - GMW37 contaminated, 5.8 m (SPADES assembly) (version 2) ... | reverse complement strand
ATGGGCAGCGCGTAGGCCGATACCAGCACCAGACCCGGAACAATTCCGGAGATGAGCAGATCGCCCACCGGGATCTGGGCCAGCGAGCCGAGCAGAACCGCCAATACGCTCGGCGGGATGATCATGGCCAGGCAGCCGCTGCCAAGGATGGGACCCAGCGACAATTCCTTGCTGTAGCCGCGCCTGCGCATGTCCGGAGCCAGGGTGGAACCGAGCACCGCCACACCCGAGATCGCCGAACCGCTCATGCTGGCGAACAGGGTGCCGGTGACGACCGCCACGTAGCTCAGGCTGCCGCGCACGCCGCCGACCCACTTTGTCACCGCATCGAGCACGATGGACACCACCCCTGACTGAAACAGCAGCTCGCCCATCAGCACGAACAGCGGTACCGCCACCAACGGGAACGACGTGATGCCGGAGTACGCCGATACCGTGAGCAGCGCGAAAGCGTCCGAGCCGCCCATCCACATCCAGGCGGCGATGAAATTGAACAGGGTGAAGCAGAACGCGATCGGCAGGCCGGACAGGAAGAACACTGTCAGCATGCCGAGAATGACCGCGAGGTAGCCCCACCACTCCATGCCGTTCCTCCCCCTTGTTACTGCCTGCTTCGTCGTGCCGCGTGCGTTGTCGCGGACTGTCCAATGCGCCGCCTTCGATGGAGAAGCAGCCGAGGTCCCGGTTTGAACGCTGGTCTAGAATACAGCGGTCAGGCCGCGCCAAGCCCGCCGCATGAACTGCAAGGTCAGCAGCAGCAATCCCGGTGCCATCACCGACATCACCACCCACTTCTTGACCTGTATCGACCGGAACAACACTTCGCCGCTCTCGTACACGCCGAGAATGTAGACCGTGCTGACCCAGCAGAACACCGCGCAGGTCGCCATGCCCACCAGCGAGGTAACGACGTGCACGATCCCCTGCGTGCGCGACGGCAGGATCTCGACCACCATATCGACCCTCACGTGCGCTTCCTCGCGCAACACCCAGGCGCCGCCGAGAAACGCCAGCCAGAGCAGCGCATACTCGCTGAACTCCACCACCCAGCGGGTCGGCCGGTTGAAGAAGTAGCGCGAAACCACCTCGAACGTGACGCACGCCACCAGCGCCACCAGGATGGCCACGGCGAGCACTGCGCAGGCGACGAGTACAAAATCGAGAGCGCGTGAAGCGTTGCGTGCCGCCGCGTTGGCGGAAGCGGGTGACGACGTCACGGACAAGGTTCCGGACTTACTTCGGCGCGAAGCGCTTCATTACCTCGACAAGTTCCGGGCCGTATTTCGGCGAAGGCTTCAGGAGGAAGGTCTGTACGCCGCCTTCCCATTGCAGTTTCCTGATCTTGAGCATGTCCGCCTCCGAAGTCTGCAGATCCTGCACGCCCAGTTTAGCCAGCCCCTCGTTCTCGGCCTTCTCCTTGCCGCCGTAGTACGCCGGCACTTCCTTCTCGATTTCGATCATGGTATCGACGAGAAGCTTCTTCAGGTCCGGGGAGAGCTTGTCGTATGCCGCGGCATTCATCAACGCCACGTCGGTGCCGATCCACCAGGGAGGGGCGAACTTGTACTTGATGGTGCGGGTAAAGCCCGGTGCGACCACCGCGACCGCCGGAAAGGCGAATCCATCCACCACCCCGGTTTCGAGGGCGGTCAGCAATTCCGGGTACGGCACCGTCACGGTGACCGCGCCGAGTCCGCGCAGCACCGGGTCGAAGACCGGCAGACTGCGCATCTTGATCTGGGTCAGATCGACGTTCTGCACCGGGCGTTTCAGATACACGTTGAACCGCATCTGCAGAGGAAACCCGAGCAAGGTCACGCCCGCTTTTTCGCGCACCACCTTGTCGAGGGCCGCCAGGAGGCCGCTTGCGCGCAATTCCGCCGGCGTGGCACCGAAGCCGAGCCAGGTCGCATTGAGCTCGGGCAGCGCGCCCACGTAGCCGGTGGAGGTGACCAGGGTCGAGATCACGCCGCGCTTCAGCGGCTCCAGTTGTTCGAATGCGGGAAACACTTCGGGGCCGCCGGTGTAATCGATGCGGATCTTGCCCGCTCCCTTCTGGTTGACGCGCTTCACCCAGTCCAGGTACTTGTCGCCGAACGCCTGGCTCTTGTCCCAGGCCGTCACCGCGCGCAGCACCACCAGCCCGCTCTGCGCGTTCGCCTGCGAAATACCTGCGGCGAACAACACCGCCGCGGCCACCGCCAACTTGAAGTTCATACGTTTCATGGCTCCCCCTTTATATCGCGCCCCGATGGGCGGACAAGACATGGACGGGCAAGACGATCAGCGCCCGAACATGAATTTCTCCTCGCTTCCCAAGCGTGTTGCAGTCGGTAACCACCACCGTGCGGTAGTCACCACCCCTCGAGCCGGCCAACCCCCTCCGTGGGCGGGCCCGCAAGTTCTCCATCCTCGATCGGCCTAGCGGTCCTCCCAGGACGCCACTGTCTTCCTGGCATCGTACTTGGGCCACCACTTGGTGATTCCGAGGTCCTCGGCGATGGCGTTGGCGGCGTTGTATCCGGACCCGCCGACAGCCATGCCTCCGGGGTGGGTGGAGGCCCCGCACATATACAGTCCATCGATAAAGGTCCGGTACCGGGACATGCCCGGCCACGGCCGATTGAAGCCTACCTGTTCCGTGCAGATCTTGCCCTGGCAGATGTCGCCCTCGATCATGTTGGGCAGATAGACTTCTATGTCCTTGGGCGTGTATGCGAAGCGGCCGATGATGTTGTCGGGGGTGACGTTGGGCGCGTACTCGCGCAGCTTGTCCAGCAAGCGGTCACCGGTTTCGCGGGCGACGTCGGCCCAGCGATCGGCTCCGCCGTCGGCCAGGTTGAACGGCACCGGCATGCCTACGTAGGCGACGTGCTTGCCGGCAGGCGCCTGCGAGGGATCGTGAACGGTGATGATGCCGGCATCCAGGCCGGTGATATCGGGCACCAGACCGGCCTTGGCCTGGTTCGCCGCCCTGACGAAGTCCCCAGGGGTTTCGAAGCCGATGGTGAACTTCCAGCCGTCGTTGATCGCCGGCTCGCGCTCGGCCATGGTGAACAGCGGCCGTTCCTTGAGCGCCAGATGCACGCGAAACAGCGAAGTTCCCTTGAACTTGAAATTGGCCACCCTCTCGCGAATCTCCGGCGGCAGCTTGTCCTCACCGACCATGAACAGAAAGGTGTGCACCGGGTCGATCGAACTGGCGACGAAACGGTCCGCGCGCACTTCGCGGCCGTCCTGCAGAGCGATGCCCTTGGCAGCGCCGTGCTCGACGATAATGCGTCCGACGCTCTGGCCCTCGAAGATCGTGCCGCCGTTCTCCTTGACGATCTGGGCCAGCGCCTCGGGCACGCGCTTGATGCCACCGCTCACCAACGCGGTCTTGCCGATGAACCAGTTGAGGATGGTCTCGAACGCCAGGCAAGGGATACCTTTGGAGTTGATGTCGTACTCCGCCGCGGTCGAGCCCCGAATGAATGAGAGCTGGCAATACTCGGTCTCGAACAGCTCCGTGGCATATTCCAACGGGCTGTAGTTGAGCATCACGTCGAGGTATTCCTTGCCCCCCGCCTGGCCCCTGATCTCGGCTTCCCACTGGTCCCACGGTTTTGGCACCGAGTACATGTCGGGCAGCACGAAGTCGAGATACCATTGCCGCCACTGCCGGGACACCCGCTTGAACGTCTCGGCGTCCTTGCTCGAGATGCGCCGGATCGAGTTGTAGGTCTTCTCGATGTCTTGGTAGTAGACGAAGTAGCTGTCGTGCCGAACGAACACCTTCTTCGGGTCGGGAAAGATGTACGACACGCCGTGCCGGCCCAGGTCCAGGTCGCTGTGGACCGGACTGTCGTGGATCTTGGAGTGAATGGCGTGGATAAGATGTTTGAAACCGGGGGCCGTCACCTCCTCCGTGGCGAAGGCGCCGCCAACGCTGGGCCTCGCTTCGAACACCGCGATCTTGAGGCCGGCCTTCGCCAGATAGGCGGCGGTAATCAGGCCGTTGTGGCCGGCGCCGACGATGATGCCGTCATAGTGCGTATTGCCCATTTGGTCCCCTCAGATTGTGTTGGGTCGCCCCGCCTTGACGGCCGCGACCGCGCTTGTCAACGCGGGCATGATCTCGTTCAGGTCGGCCACCACGCCGAAATGCGCAACCCTGAAGATCGGTGCGTCGGGATCGGTGTTGATGGCGACAATGATTCCGGATTCCTTCATGCCGTGCATGTGCTCGATTGCGCCCGAAATGCCGCAGGCGACATAGAGCTTGGGCTTGACGGTGTTCCCGGACAGGCCGACCTGGCGATCGACGTCGAACCAGGCCATGTCGACCAGGGGGCGCGAACAGGCCGCAACCCCGCCCAGCGCCGCCGCCAACTGATCGACCAGCGCGTAATTGTTCCTCTCCCCGATGCCGCGGCCGCCCGCCACCACGATGTCGGCCTTGGCGATGTCGATGCCGTCGCGCGACGGCTCGATCATCTTGACCGGCCTGATCCGGCGATCACCGGCCGGATCGAAAGCGATGGCCGTCAAGGTACCCGTCGCGGTCGCCGCCGGCAGCTCGGTTCCCCCATATTGCAGGGTGGCGATCATCGGCCGCGACTCCAGCACCACTTTGGCGGTCACGCGCCCGCGGTACATGGGACGCGTGAAGCTGACCGCGCCACCGTTGACCGTCAGGTCGAAGCAGTTGCTGGCGACCGCAACCCCGAGCCGGGCGGCCAACCGCGGCGCCAGATCCATGCCGATGTAAGTGTGCCCGAACAACACCAACTCCGGCCGCAGCTCCTCCACCTGCGCCCGCACGATACCGAGGCTGGCGAGGCAGTCGTAATTGGCCAGGTGCGGAGATTCGACCACCCGGACTTCGTTGGCGAAGCGGCTCAGTTCGTCCGCCACCGAACCCAGGCTGTGGCCCATCAACAGGCATACCAGCCGGCCGCCCGTATTCTTGGCGTAGGCCACACCCGTCGCCACCAACCGGGCGTTGGCCGATTCGGTCTGCCCCGTGCCCGCTTCGCAGATGATCAGAACGTCGCCGGCAGCCATGTCACACCACCCCCGCCGTGACCAGTTTCCCCACCAGCTTGCTTGCCACTTGCACCGGTGATCCGTCGATCAACTCGCAATGTCCGCCGTCCTCCGGATAGGCCAGCGTAACCACCCGAAGTTGACTCTCTGCGCGCCGCCGCTCCGGCGGGATCCGCACTGCGTCGATCTCCATCGTCTCGATCCGGCGCGAACGGGCCCGAACGATAGCCATGATCGGCGTGTAACGCAATTGCCTGATTCCGAACTGGATGGTTAGCACACAGGGCAGGTCGACTTCGAGTTCCTGCTTGAAGCCACCGCCCAGTTCCCGCACCACCTTTGCCACCCGCGCTTGGGGCTCAATTCGAATTTCAGTAACCGCCGTGACCACGGGCAGGCCGAGTTCCTCGGCAAGCGCGACGCCGAACTGGCCAAGCAGGTCGTCCTCGGCCTGAATGCCGGCAAAGATCAGGTCGGGACCCAGATCCCGCGCTACGGCAGCGGCAGCCGCAACGGTCAGCGACGCGCTCGTGCCTCGCGCGGTCTCATCGATGACGTGCACCGCTTCGTCGACGCCCATTGCGAAGGCGACGTGGAGCACCGCCTTTGCCCGGGCAGGGCCGACGGTAACCGATGTCACACTGCCGCCATGCGCGGATCGCTGATGCAGGGCCTCCTCGATGGCGTAGAGATCGGCCTCGTTGACCTCGTATGCGAGCCCGTCCTCTTCGATGCGATCGTGGCCATCGGCAATCCTCGGCGTCACTGCAGAAGTGGGCACGTGCTTGGCGAAGGTCAAAATTTTCATTGCAGCGCAATGGGTCAAGGAAGTGGAAAGCACCGCGGTCAGGATAGTGCCTGCGGCGCTAAGCTTGAAATGTATAATGCAAATAACCGGGATGAATCACATGCATTACAAGAAGCTGGATCTGAATCTCTTGGTGGCTTTCTCGGCCCTGATGCTGCACCGCAACGTGACGCGCGCGGCACAAGAGCTTGGCATCACGCAGCCGGCGCTGAGCCATGCGCTCAATCGTCTTCGCGAGCATTACAAGGATCCCCTGTTCCTGCTGGTCAAAGGCATGATGCAGCCGACCGCGCGGGCAATCGAAATATACGAACCGATCATCAAGGCGCTTGAACAGATCGACGGCACATTCAATTCGACTTTCACGCCCGCCTCCATACACCGGACCTTCCGCATCGGTCTGGTCGAGTACGTGTCGGTATTCCTGCTGCCGGCGCTGATGCTGCAATTGCGGCAAGACGCCCCCGGCGCCCAGCTGATCGTCGACTACATGAACTCCGAGACCGCTGTACGGCTACTAGGGACGCCTGACCTCGACCTTGCGATCGGCCACTTGCCGAAGACCGAAGCCAGGGTCAGTCGCGAGACCACTACGGTGGACCGCTTCGTGGTGATCGCGCAAAAGCAGCACCCGGCGATCGACGGCAAGCTCACACTCACCAAGTATGCGGAACTCGAACAGATCCGCATTCCGTTCTACGCGATCTCGATCGACGCCGCCGTGCAGAAGTGCGACCTGAGCTGCAATTTCGCGGTCTCGGCCCACAACATATGGAACGTGCCGTTCCTGGTGTCCCAGTCCAATCTGATCGCCACGATTCCCGAACGGATTGCCTTCATATTCCGACAATTCTGCCAACTTGACGTCTTCGAACTTCCATTCGAGATGGATCTGTACGAGATCGATCTGCTCTGGCACCGACGGGCAGACGCGGACCCGGCCCATCGCTGGTTGCGCCACGTCATCCACATGACCGCCAACGACATCTACCGCGATCTGGGCGCACCGGTTCTGGTGCGACAACTTGCACCAATGCAATACGAAGTTGGTTCAACGATCCGTCCAGACAAGCGACCCCTGTGACCCGCAAGAATTCGACCCGCACGGGGCCTGCGCTCACTTCGCCGGCCCGGCTCGAAGGCCCGGGCGCGCCGAAACCCGGCGCAGGTAGAGATTGTTCGCTATCAGGGACCCAATCACGAGCAGCGCGCCGGCGAGCTCGATCGCCTCGAAGCGGTAGCCCTGCGCGAAACGCACCGAAAACGTGACGACCGGCAGGAAATTGATCAGCAGCATGGAGTTGAGCGCGCCGATGCGCTGATTGCCGGCGTTCCAGCACAACAGGGCGATCACCACGCCACCGAGCGAGAGATAGGCGAGCTGCCAGCCGGCCGCAGCGATCTCGGCCGCGTGCGGCGTCCTCGAGATTCCCGCGGCCACGAGCACGGCGGTGACTGCGAATGCGGCGAGCGCTCCGGGCACGAGGGTCAGCGTGGTAAAGCGCAGCGCCGACCAGCCCTTGAATTTCTCGATCGCCAGGGTGAACGCCACCCAGCAGATCGCGCCTGCGAATATCGCCAGGTCGCCGGCGAGCGTGTCTTTTCCGAGGAGCAGCGCCGGATCGCCCTTGGTCACCACCGTCAACACGCCGCCGAAGGCGAACAGTACGCAACCGAGCGTGAAATGGGCGGGACGCCGGCCGCGCAACGCCCAGTCTGCGAGCGCGGTCATGGAGGGCTGCAACGCGATGATGATCGCCGCGTGCTCCGGGCTCGAGAGCGAGACGCCCACGAACATGAGCATCGGCGAGAGGCACATTCCGAGAACCCCGACAGCCGCCGCCGGCCGGAACCTGCCGTAGTAGCGCAGCGCGCGGGCTCCCTCGCGCCACGCGCAATAGGCGACGAGGAACAGCGCACCGATGCCGAAGCGGATCGCGGTTACCTGGAACGGATCGATCACCTGGAACACGTCTTTGGCGACGGGCAGCTGCGATCCCCACAGCACGACCGAGACGAGCACCGCGGCGACGCCCTCGGTGAATCCGCTCTTCATTCCCGGCCCGCAGCCGGGTGCGTCGCAGGTGCAATCAACGGGCGATCCAGGAATCTACGACCCGCATTGTCCCGCTTTTTCCTCTCGATCGGGCAACCGGAGCCCCGCGGGCGCGCCGAAACGTGATCGCAGCGGTGCCGCCTCTGGGGCGACCGGGGAATAATCGGGCTTTCCACCAACGACCACGAGGCCACACCATGCAGATCCTCCAGCCGTCCGATTGGGCGAAACCCAAGGGCTATTCCAACGGAATCGCCGCGAAGGGGCGAACCATCTTCCTTGCCGGCCAATTCGGCTGCAATGCACAAGGCAAGTTCGAGACCAGCGATTTCGCTGCGCAGGCGCGCCAGTCGCTGAAGAACATCCTCGCCATCCTCGCCGAGGCGGGCGCCGGCCCCGAGCACATCTGCCGCATGAACTGGTACGTCGCCGACCGCAAGGAGTACATCGCGAGCCTCAAGGACGTCGGCGCGGCGTACCGGGAATTGATCGGGAAGAACTTCCCGGTGATGACGGCGCTGCAGGTCGGCGGCTTCATGGACGACAGTGCGAGGCTCGAGATCGAAGTGACCGCGGTGATCCCGGAGTGAGCGCGCGTAACGGGCGGGCGAGCGCATAAGGGCCGCCTTGCGAACCGTCCTGCGGATCAACGCCGCCTACGTTATCGGGGTGGCGGTCGTCTTCTCGCTCGTCTCGATTCTCTCGCGCCTCGCCTTCGACGCAGGCAGCAACCCGCTCACGGTGGTCACGCTGCGCTCGGTGTTCACCGCGGCGGCGCTGTGGGGGCTGTACAGGGCGCGCCGGATCCCGTGGGGGCTGCCGCCCGGCCGGCGCAACGCGTCGCTCGCGCTGGGCGCACTGCTCGCCTTCTCGACTTTCGCGGTCAACAAGTCGATCGAGGCGATCCCGGTGGCGATCGCCATGCTGATCTTCTACACCTATCCGCTGCTGATCGGCGTGGCGAGCTGGCTCACCGGGACGGAGCGGTTCTCGCCGCGAGTCGCCGCCGCGCTGGTGCTCGCCTTCGCGGGCCTCGCGCTCACGCTGCAGGTCGAGGGCGGACCGCTCGCCGCCGCGGGGCTCGCCTACTCCGTCGCCGCCGCGCTCTCCTGGGGAGCGCTCATCTACCTGTCCGGGCGGGTGTTCGGCGAAGACGAATCCAGGGCGCACACGCTGCACATGACGTTGTCCTCGACGGCGATCTTCGTCCTCGCCTGCGCGTTCACGGGCGACGTCGCGCTTCCCGCGACTGCGAAAGGATGGATCGGGTTCGCCGGCGTGCCGCTCACCTACTGCATCGCCATCGTCGGCACCATGGCCGCCGCGAGCGCGATCGGCGCCATGCGGACCTCCTTTTACATGAACTTCGACGCCGTTTCGACCATCGTTCTCGCGGCCCTGGTCCTCGATCAGCACCTGAGCGCGATCCAGCTTTTCGGCGCCGCGCTGGTGGTCGTCGCGCTGTTCATCTTCAAGGCGCCGCGCGGTTGATGTAGCATTGCGGCTTCGCTTTCGCGGGGTCGGCCCCGGGGGTCAGCCGAAATGTCGCCCTTACGCCTGGCAAGTTTCGAGGTCAACGGCCGCAGCAGCTACGGCGTCGTGAGCGACGGCGGGACCGTCGACCTCGGGCGCAGGCTGTCGGGAAAGTACCCCGCGCTCATCGACATATTCCGCGCGGGGGCGGTGGCCGAGGCGCGCGCGGCGTCGGCCGGCCGGCCCGACTACGCGCCCGGCGAAGCGAAGCTGCTGCCGCCCCTGCCCGCGCCCGGGAAGATCCTCTGCGTCGGCATCAACTATCCCGAGCGCGCCACCGAGTACAAGGACCGCCCGCCCGCGCCGCCCCAGAAGTACCCGAATCTGTTCGTGCGCTTTCCGAACTCGCTCGTGGGACACGAACAGCCGATCGTCCGGCCCAGGGTCTCGGAGAAGCTCGATTACGAGGGCGAGATCGTGCTGGTGATCGGCAGCCGGGGGCGCCACGTCCCGATCGAGTCGGCGCTGGCGATGATCGTAGGCCTGACCCTGGGCAACGAGGGCAGCATTCGCGACTGGATACGCCACGGCTCGTTGAACATCACCCAGGGCAAGAACTTCGACGCCTCGGGGAGCATCGGTCCCTGGATCGTTCCCGCCGAGGACGTCGATCCCGGCAAGCCGCTGCGCCTGATGACCCGCGTGAACGGCGAGCTGCGCCAGGACGACAACACCTCGCGCCTCACCTGGGGCTTCGCGTGGCTGATCAACTACATCAGCACCTTCACGACGCTCGAGCCGGGCGACCTGATCTTCACCGGGACCCCGACCGGGGCGGGCGGGCACTTCAGCCCGCCGAGATGGCTGAAGCCCGGCGACGTCGTCGAGGTCGAGGTGCCCGAGATCGGCGTGCTGCGCAATCCGGTCGTTGACGAAGCCTGAGGCGCCTGCGCCGGTTCGAAATTCTCGAGGAAGCCCGATGTGACGGAGTAAGATTCAAGGCAAGAGGTCGCCCAAGAACCTTTCGGCCCGGGACGTGGATTGGGGGTGGTTCGCCAATGGCCAAGTTGTCGTTGAGTTTTGCGTGCGCGCTCTATGACCGGATGCAGCCGCTCTACACGGGCGAGGTCCAGGTCGACGGCGTCGACCTGAATTTCCTCCCGATCGAGCTGCCGCGCCCCATTTTCGACCGGATGTCGGGCGGGCAGGAGTTCGACGTCGCGGAATATTCGAGCTCCGAATTCATCCAGCGTTTCGCCGCCGGGAAATGCCCGTTCGTCGCGATTCCCGTGTTTCCCTCGCGCGCCTTCCGCCACGAGTTCATCGCGGTGAACCGGCGCTCTGGAATCCGGCAGCCGAAGGATCTCGAAGGCAAGCGCGTCGGGGTCGCGCTCTACACCATGACCGCCGCGGTCTTCATCCGCGGGTTGCTGCAGCACGAGTACGGCGTCGACCTCTCGAGGATCCGCTGGGTCCAGGGCGCGATCAACACCGCGGGATCGCACGGCGATCCGCACGTGCTGCCGCTGCTCAGGGACGTTCCGCTCGAGACCGCCGATCGCGGCAAGTCGCTCGACGAGCTGCTCGTCGCGGGCGAGATCGACGCGACCATCGGCACCAGCATCCCCCGCTCCACCGGCAGGAACCCGGATATCGCCCGCCTGTTCCCCGATTTCCGCGAGCTGGAGAAGGCCTATTACATGCGCACCCGGATCTTCCCGATCATGCACCTGGTCGCGATCCGAAAGGACGTCTACGAAAAGCACCCCTTCGTCGCGACCAGCCTGTACAACGCCATGGTCCAGTCGAAGGACCTTGCGCTGAAGAAGATGAGGAACCTGCGCGCGCTGCGCTACATGCTGCCCTGGATGGCGGCCGATCTGGACGAGATCGACGCGGTGTTCGGCGAGGACCCCTGGCCCTACGGCATCGAGCCCAACCGCCCCACGCTCGAGGCCCTGGTCACCTACATGCACGACCAGGCGATGATCGCCAAGCCGATGCCGGTCGAGGACCTGTTCGTCCCGATCTACGGCCACGCCTCGCCCGCATACTGACCATGCCCGGCATCGACGCGGCCATCAACGACCTGGTGATCGCCAACCGCATCCTGGCGAAGGAAGGCGTGGTGGACGCCTACGGCCACGTCAGCCTGCGTCATCCCGGAAATCCGGAGCGTTTCTTCCTTTCGCGCTCGCTCATCGAGGTCGTGCGCATGTCGGTCTACCTGCCGCGCAACGCCCGCGCGCTGCAGCGCGCCAGGCAACTGGGCGGCGAGATCCGCTACCTCAGCGAGGGCGAGATCGCGGCGCGCAACAAGGGCTACAGCCCCTATTCGACCGAGACCTGGCGCGCCTGGGAATACTGGGCCAACAAGGCGGGCTGCGGCCACCTGCTCAGCCGCCCCGAGCGCTGATCAGGCGACGATCTGCGCGACGCTGCCGTCGCCGGGCTTGCCCTGCGCCCGGTACTGGCCGATGTTCTTCAAGAGCGCCGCGTCGGAGACCGTGTAGAGAACGGCATCCGACCTGCCCGTGTTGACGTGCCGGCGCCACAGGAAGTTCGGGAGCACCACGATGTCGTTCGGCTCCCAGTCGAAGCGCTTGCCGCCGACTTCGCTGTAACCCTGCCCCTCCATGACGACCATGAAGGTGCTGCAGGTCTCTCGCTTGGGGTTCGTCTCCTCGCCCGGGCGCAGGAGCTGCGCCGCGTAGTCGAGCGTCGGCAGGACCGGCGATCCTGTCACCGGGTTGACGAACTGCATGCGGATTCCCTCGTAGGGATCGCCCGCCTCGCCGCGCAGCCGGTGCAGCGCCTCGCGCACGTCGGCCCCGCGGTAATGGATCATCGGCGTCGGATCCTGGCCGAAGCCGCGCTGGTGCGTGACGAAAGTCGGCAGCATGCCGCCGTTGCCGTAGAGCCGGCCTGCGTAGCCGTCGGCATGCGCGGTCTTCTGGCTCCTGCCGTCGTTCTCCGCACTGCCCGGGAAACCCTGGTCGATCCAGGCGCAGTCGAGGAACTCCATCAGCGGCCAATCGAGCATGTCGATCCAGATGACCGGCGTCGTCCCGTCGTTGCCGTGGTCGTGCCAGGTGCCGTTGGGGGTCATGATGATGTCGCCGCGCGCCGCCTCGCAGCGCTCGCCCTCGACGTTGGTGTAGCCGCCCTTCTCGGAGAGGATCGTCCGGCTCGCGTTGGGGCTGTGAACGTGCACCGGCGCGATGTCGCCCGGGTTGTAGATCGAGATCGCGCAACGGATGGTGTTGGTGACCTGCAGGCGGCCGCCCAAGCCGGGATTGGTGAGCAGGATGCTCTGGCGGTCGGCGAACTCGATCGGCGGAACATCCGCCTCGCGCGCGATCGCGGCGATGCGTTCGAGGTAAGGGCCGTATTCCTTCCAGCGCCATCGATGCGCGGCGGTCTTCAACTGGTTCGCCGCGACCCGGCCGGAGGCCATCGGGGCCGCGCCGGTTTCGCCGCCCGTGTCGGCGAACCAGGCGCGCTGCGCCGGAGCGTTCATCTGGGTGCGCACCCAGACGTGGATCTTGCCGGCGTCCGCGTTCAACTGCTCCATCAGCTCGCGCGCCTTGCTGGAAAGCGGTGCGCGCGCCGCTGCCGGTTGAGTCGCAACGTCCATGATGCCCTCCTGTCGATCGCCGGGAGATCTCGGTCCCCCTGACCATGTACATTAAACCAGATTTCCGGCTGGTCCGGACCCCCCTTACCCCGCCGCGAGGAACCCCTGGAGCTCGCGCGTGAAGGCCTCGGGGGCTTCGAGGTTGGAGAGATGGCCGGCGCCCTCCAGCTCGACCAGCCTCGAGCCGGCGATTGCGGCGTGGATCTGCCGCATCGCCGGGACGGTCGCGTCCCTCGCGCCGGCGATGAGCAGCGTCGGCCGCTCGATGCGCCCGAGCCCCGGCCTGAGGTCGTAGTTCGACAGCGCCGCCGCGCAGCCGGTGAAGCCCTTCACCGGGGTGGTCCGGATCATGTCGCGGACCCGGTCGAACACCGCGGGATGGGCAGCGACGAATTCCGGCGGGAACCAGCGCCGCGCGGTCGCGTCGACGAGCGGCTCCATGCCCTCTTTCCCGGCGATCGCGATGCGCTCTTCCCACTGCTGCGCCGAGGCGGGCGTGGATGCGGCGCCGCAGTCGCAGGGCACGAGGCGATCGACGCGCTCCGGATGGCGCTCTGCGAGCAGGAGCGCGGTGACTCCCCCCATCGAAATGCCGACGCAGTGGGCGCGCTCGATCGAGAGCGCGTCGAACAGCGCGACCACGTCGGCGACGAGCAGCTCGAAATCGTAGCGCCCCGCGCTCGCCTGGGTGCCGCCGTGGCCGCGCTGGTCGTAGCGCAGGATGCGATACGACTTCCGCAGCTCTGTGACCTGCGCGTCCCACATCGAGAGGTTCGTGGCGAGCGAATTGCTGAAGGCGAGCCACGGCGCTCCCTCGGGCCCGTCGATGCGGCAATTGAAGGCGATGCCGTTGGCGTCGATGCGCATGACGGAGCGGGCCTCCTACGCTCGCAGAAAGTCCTCGAGCAGCGCGAGCAACGCAGCCGGCGCCGTCGTCGGCATGAAATGCCCGGCGTCGATCAGCTCGAAACGGGCGCCCGGAATCTTCCCGGCGATCGCCTCGCTCGCCGCCGGCGGGCGGACGGTGTCCCTGCGGCCCGCCACGACCAGGGTCGGGCAATGGATCCGCGGCAGCATGTCCGCCACGTTGGTGCGCGCCAGCATCCGGTTGGCGAACGCGAATCCGACCGGATCGTTCGCCAGATAGCGCCCGCGGTACATCTCGTAGGTCTCGCGATCGGCGAGCTCGGGCGGAAAGGACTTGTCGAGGGTGACGGACAGCACCGCGCGCATGCCCTCGCGCTCGGCGAGATCGGCGCGCTCGTTGAGCTGCCCGGCGCGGCTGGGATCGACGCCGAGCGCCGGATTGCACAGCACGAGCGACGCGACCCGGTCGGGATGGCATTCCCTGAACAGGAGCGCCTGCGTGCTCGCGGCCGCCACCGCCACGACGCGATAGGGCGGAGCGAGCTCGAGTTTCGCAAGCAGGCCCTCCAGGTCCTCGACCGCCGTCTCGTTGCTGAAAGGCAGGCGCACTTTTTCAGTGAGCCCAGCGCCGCGCTGGTCGTAGCGCAGCACGCGAAAACCCTCGCTCAAGCCCGGGGCGACGGCGTCCCAGCCATGCAGCGTCCCGCCCATTTCATGCAGCAGCACGATGACGGGCCCGCTCCGGCCGGCGAGCTTGTAATGAAAGCTGATTCCGTTCGCGCTCGTGAAAGGCAATGCCGTGTCCTCCCACCGTCTGGACCTGCTCGGACCTCTCCTCGACCCGTGCATTATAGGCGGCCACGAAGTGCGCGCCAGCCCCTCGTCCACGCGATCGAGCGGCAACGCCATCGGACGGTCGCTGCGGTCCGCGCGGCTTCGGCGCATAATCCGCACTGCAGCGTACTATTAGCGAGAGGAAAGCAATGAACCTTATCTGGCGCTTTTACCTGGACCCGCAGCGGAAATGGCGATGGCAGCGCCTTTCCGTCAACCAGGCCGTGATCGCAGAATCCCCTGGCGCCTACAAGGAGTACGAAGGCTGCGTGGCGAACGCGCAGGATCAGGGCTATGTCTTTTTGCCGCCCCAGTCCACGCGCGTCCAGTCACAGGTACGGCCGCGCAAGAAATTCTAGGCCGCTCCGGGCCGGGGCATCAGGTCCCGTCGTGGATCTGTTGCTCAAGATAGGAAAGATCCTCGCGCAACAATCGGACGGCCTCGCCCACGCCTGCCTTGCGTGGCCGCCTCGCGTCGTCGCGCTTCAACGCGTGCAGTGCATACTCCGCCAGCATTTCCGATATCTCGTCCGGGTTCCTGCGTCCGGCGGGCTTGTACCACCACGCCGTCCAGTTGCACATCCCGATCATTGCAAACGCGGCGATCCGGGCGTCTATGACGCGAAAATGCCCCGAGCGCACGCCTTGCTCGATGACCGCGGTGAACTTGTTCAGCAGCGAACGCCTTGACGCGCGACCGCTCTCGCGCAGTCTTGCAGGAAGGTTGATTTCGGCCCGCTCGACGACGCGAAACTGCAGCGGATGGGACAGCACGCGCTTGGCGTGGTAGCGCACCAGGTCGCGCAGCTCTTCCATGGGATCGGGCGCGGACTTCTCCCTGCCCCGCGATGCGCCTGTCGCAGGCACGCTGGTGACGCTTTGCGTCAGGGCGACAAGAATCGCCTCCTTGTTCTTGAAGTAATAGTAGACCGCCGTCCGCGTCACGCCGAGCGCATTCGCGATGTCGTACATGCTCGTGCCGCTGAATCCATGCTCGATGAACAGAGTCGACGCGGCATCCAGGATCGCCTCCCGCATGGCATTGGCCTTGATTTTCGGCATCTCGGGACATCCTCAAGAAAGTTTCACCGCAGGGTAGCAATACCGCCGTTCCAGGCTCACGATGCATTTGACACATTGGTAGCGCAATTTGACATTATAAGCGGCATCGGGGGTTCGCCGAACCGGATTGCGTTGTCCAGTCGACGTTTGCGTCAACGTTATTGACACATGTGTCAACGTAATGTCTAATTGTACGGTTGCCTGCTTTCGAACCACGGGCAGGCCGGGAACGAGTCTTTGGAGACGAGCGCCATGATCAAGGGAGTCTACGGTGTCAATATCGCTGTCAAGAACCTCGACGAGGCGGTGACCCGCTACGAAGCCGCAACCGGAGTAAAGGCCGAATATCTTGCAGAGAGCGATTTTGCGTTCCCCGGACTCACCGGCGCGAAGTTGAACCTGAACGGCGTCTACCTCACCCTGATCTCGTCCAAGGCCGCCAATACGTCGGTGTCATCATTCCTGGAACGCAAGGGCGAAGGCGTGTTCCTCGTGTCCCTCAGGGTCGATTCCATCGAGAGCGACACCGCCTCCCTCAAGGAAAAGGGACTGGTCTTTCTTCTCGATCAGCCGGCGCGGGGCAATTTTGGCGCCGTGAATTTCGTTCATCCGAAATCGATGCACGGGGTGCAGATCGAGATCTACGAGCCAAAGGAATCTTGACGGGCGCCTGGCGGCCGTTCCGGCTCCCGCCGGATTGCGATGAATCCGCCTAACCTACCTGCACGCCCCCATGAACGCGAAGCCCAGTTGTTCGAGCAGGTCTTCGTAACCCGCATCGTCCAGGACGCTCCTCGTCTTGCGGGCGAAGAACAGGATCTGCCCGTCCCGAATCAACTGCCGCACCGTCGCGAGCACGTCCGTCGCGAGGGAATCGTTCATGCACGCCAGCGCCGGGTCGTCTGCAACCATCAGGATGTCCACGTCGGTCTGCTCGAATCCGGGAAAGCTCCCGGTCTCGACCCGCAATCCCTGATTCGTCGCGTACCATATCAGCATGCTCGAGCCCGCGCGGCCGGCATCGCCCAACGCCGCCTCCGCCACCAGCCCTATCCTGGATCCGGGCGCCAGACAGGAAAACGTGTTGCCGTACGACGCCAACGCGGCCTGCCAGCGACCGATGTCCACTGGATTCATCAAGGATCAGATCCGGCAGCCCAGCCTGTACCCCTCGGCGATGGCCTGGTCCAGCCCCCGCGGCGCAACCGCGTCGCCGCATACGTGCAGCTCGTCGATCATCCACTCGAATTCGTGCAACACATCCTGGTTCGCCTTGCGCGGCGACGTTGCTATGACGGTATCGGCTTCGATGAAGGTCTCCTTTCCCTTGTCGTCGAGCACCTTGACGCCCTGCGCAGTGATCTCGCCGACGCGGCTGCTGGTGTAGGTGGGGATCTTCAGCGTTTCGATCCACTGTGAATGGCGCCATTTGAAGGCGGGCGTAAGGTCGCCGCCGATGCGCTTTTCCCGCTCCACCACCGTCACTTCCGCTCCTTGCCGCTTGAGCGACTCGGAGAGCGTGAGCCCGATCTTTCCCCCGCCGATTACTACGATTCGCTTGCCCGCCTTCACCTTGCCGGAGGCGACGTCCATCGGATCCACGACCCGCTCCGCCCCTGGGACGCCCCGCAGCGCCTCGCGGTCGACGCCGGCACCCGATGCCACTATCGCAACGTCGTACTTGTGCAGAACGCTTCTCATGAATTTTGCGTTCGCCTCGGTATTGAGCTTGACCTGGACGCCGTGCTTCTTGGCCATGACCTCGTAGTGGCGCACGACGCTCATGAGATCCTCGGGTCGGGCGAGATCGTTATTGGCGTAGTGAACCAGCGCGCCGCCGATCCGGTCGGACTTCTCGTACACCGTGACCGAATGGCCGCGTTTCGCCGCGGTGATCGCGCATTCCATTCCGGCCGGACCCGCGCCGATCACCATGATCTCCTTCTTCACCGCGGCCTTGGTGACCTGGTACTCGGGCTCCACCTCATGGCCCAGAGCCGGATTCATGGTGCACGTGTAGGGCAGGTCCCTGAACAGCCGCGAGAGGCAGTTGAGCGATCCCACGCAGCGGCGCACCTCGTGCAACCGGTCATCGGCGGCCTTGTGCACCAATTCCGGATCCGCGAGCAGCGGCCGGCATACCTCCCAGAAATCGAATTCCCCCTTGGCGATGCAATCGTCGGCCATGGGCGGATCCGGCAGCTTGTTGCCGAAGGCGATGAGCGTGTTCGGGAACAGTTTCTTGGCCCGCGCCGCAAGGTAGTTCCAGTGCCCCGGCGGAATGTCGCGGCCGATCGACGAATCCGGGGCCTCCTGCCAACCGACCGTGACGCTGATCATGTCCACGCCGCAATTCACCGCCTGCTGCATGAGCTCCAGGCATTCATCCTCAGTGTTGCCGCCCCAGCGATCCATCAGCTCCGCGCCGTTCAGCCGCACCGACAGCGGATTGTCCGGCGTCGCCTGCTTGATGGCGTCGATGAGCTCGCGCATGAAGCGGCCCCGGTTCTCGATTGAGCCGCCGTACTCGTCGGTCCTGCGATTGGTGAATTTCGAGTTGAAGTTGGCAAGCAGGTATCCCATGAAGCTGGTCACCTCGGTGCCGTCGAATCCGGCCCGAACGGCCCGCTTCGCGGCTTCCGCGTGCTGTTTCACCGTCTCCCGGATCTGGTCCTTCGTGATCTCCCGCGGCGGCCGGAAGTGAGGCAGGGTCTGCGGCACGACCGACGGCTGGACGCAATATCCGAGATCGATCCCGCCGTAGCGTCCCGCGTGCAGGATCTGCTGGATCGCTATCCCCCCGGCCTCGTGGATGTAGCCGGCGATCGTTTCGAACTGGGGAAGAAACTTGTCGTCGAACAACGCTATCTGACGAAAGTACGATTTGCCCTCTCCGAGCGGGTCGGGGTAGGCCCCCTGGTTGGTGATGATCCCGCAACCCGTCGCAGCGATCACCTTCGTTCGCGCCAACTCCCGATCGGTGATGAAGCCGTCGCGGGTGTTGTAGTTGGATACGCAGCACGCCCCGTACTTGATCTTGTTCCGGGTCGCGAATTTCCCGATCTTGCCGGGTTGAAACAGGTGCTTGAGCTTTTGCTCGCCGGGCCTGGTCATGTCATTAACCTCGAGTCGGTGTTCTGGTCAAAATTCCCGACCCCGCTCCGATGGGCTCGCGGACATGGGGTCGTGGGCATTCTAAATGGGATTTGACGATTCTGTCAATGTCTTGTCGTTGTTGTCAACAGCTTCCGAACGGCAGTTGGAGACATGCGGATTGCCACGCGGATTCGCGCATCGGGTCCCCCGGCGACGGCTGCGCGGCCGGCCCGGACGGCAGCTACGCTATGCGAAGTTCCTTGTCGTCGAACTTCGCCACCTTGCCCTCGAAGCCTCCCACCAGCGCACCGAACCAGACTGCCTCGATGAGTCCGGTATCGGCGCGCCGGACGCGGATTTCCCCCGGGGACACGAGGGCCACGTAGCCGCCCGCCTTGCTGCACTGGATATCGCCTTGCCGCGATATCGCCTCGATCAGCGGCTGGTATTCGGGAACGTCCGGAAAGTAGACGGCGGGCATCTGCATTACTCCTGTTTCGCCGATTCCATGTACCTGCGAACGAGTTCCGCCTTCTTCTTCCACATGTCCTGGATGGTCTGGCCGTCCGGGTTTTCGTCGCCGAAGGTTTCGACCATTGCGTCGATGGTGAGATTCGCGTCGACAACGTCGATTTCCTCGAGCGGACGCAATTGGCAGGCGATCTCGAGGTCGTATCCGTTCGGATCCTGGAAGTAGATCGACGCCAGAGTCTCGTGCCGCACCACCGGAGTCACCTTCGCCCCCGTGCGCTTGATGACGCTGCGCCAGCGCTCGAGCTCGTCCACGTCCCTTGCCGTCCACGCCGTGTGCCTGGCCAGTCCGAGGTACTGGCCCCGAAATGCGGTAAAGGCGGGATTCGGCTGGGTGCCCACGTAGTAGAAGAACGCAATCAGGCTGTTCTCGCCGGCTTCGAAGAAAAAATGCAGAAAATCCGGATGCTCATCGGCCGCCCGGCCCCATCCCTTGGCCGTGATCGCGTGCGGGACCCTGAGCCCGAGCCCATCGCGGTAGAACTCGACCGTCGATCTCGGCTTCCAGGTCGGAAATGCCGTGTGGTGAACACCCCGCAATTGCGGGAATGATTCCGTCAAGTCAGGCGGCAAATTCATGCGCTACTCCTGTCGAAGGGTTGGAACCACCGTAAGGTTTGCATTCTCGAGATAACGCTCCATGAAGCGCGGCGAATCCCGTTCGAGCCGCTCCCGGGTCATCAGTCCCGTCCTGAGCAGGTAGTCATAGGCGAATTCGTAGGGTGACAGGGCCATCTTGGAAGCAACATTCTCGTACCAGGCGATGCTCCTTTCGGCCGCGGCGTTGAGCTTGTCCCGGACGGGCCGGCGTTCCCTCTCATAGCGCTCGAAGGCGGCCTGGACGTCGGTGCCTTCCGCTTCAAAGGCGCGCCACAGCGCGATGGAGTCCTCCATGGCCAATCGCGTGCCCGACCCGATGGACGGATGGGCGGAGCGCTGCGCGTCGCCGATAAGAACGATGTTCCGGTAATGCCACCTGCCGTTCGTGACCAGGCTCCAGCGGCGCCATATCGACCGGTTGCTGACGAGCTTCGCGCCGCGCAGCGTGTCGCGGTAAGTGTCCTCGAAGAGCCGTTTCCGCTCGTCGTCCGTCATGGACGACATCCCCGATCCCTGCCACGTCGCCGCGTCCACCTCCGCGACGAACGTGCTCATGGCCGGCGTATAGCGGTAATGATGCGCGCAGAACGTGAGCCCGTTCCTCTGAACGAATGTCAGCGTATGCGCGCCGTAGGGCCTTTCCACGCCGTACCACGCAAAGTGATTTTCCAGCTCGACGACGCGGGTATCGAACGCAGCGGTATGGCAGTCCCGGACGGCCGAATTCGCTCCGTCGGCGGCGACGAGTACGTCGCAGTCCCGTGCGTCGGCGGAAGATTCCGTACGCTTGCCGAATTCGATCTCCACGCCCGCTTCCCTGCAGCGATTCTGCAATTCCTCGAGCAGCGCGAGCCGCTCGATCGCGAAATAGGAACTCCCGTCCACGACCACCCGCACGCCCTTGTGGACGATGTGCTGGTCGCTCCAGGTCTGCATCCGCCTTGTCAGCCGGGCGATGGCCGCGGGATCGCCCTCCTCGAGGAAGCCGAGGGCGCGCCCCGAAAGAACGACTCCGAACCCATACGTCGCGTTCGCCGCGTTCTGCTCGACGACCCGGACCACATGCTTCGGATGCGACTTCTTCATGAGGTACGCGAAGTACAGGCCGGCCGGACCCCCGCCGACTACTTCGAAGTGCATTGCCATCGCATCGGCTCCATCAGGCAAACGAGCGGCGCTTCAGCCAATCGGCAATCGCCCTGCCGGCGATGGCGCGACCGGGCTCCTCGTCCGGAGCAAGCGGCCGGCCATGGTGGTCGCCGCGAACTCTGATGTGCTCCTTGCTGGCTGAACCAATGCTCTCGAAGATTTCCCCTATTACGGCCGGAAAGGTCGTCTGGTCGCCGGTGTACTCCACCACGAGCGCCGGAACCTTTACCGAAGGCGCCGTCTGTTCAAGCGCCGCGGCGGATGAAATTCCCGACCATGTGGAAAGCCAGGACTCGGGGCTGCACAGCCGGCCGAAGCCCACCGCCCCGTAGTTGGACGCGAGCATGTCGGGGCTCCACACGGATCCCGGAGCGCGATCCGACGGGTCGAGACCCGGGTCGAGGCAGCGCAGATCGGCATCCGTCCGCCATACGGTCATGATCGGCGTGTGCGCGGCTCTCAAGCGCTCGGCCCGTCCGCCACCACCTTCCTTGAGCTGCTTGCGGGCGGCTTGCCGTCCCGAGATCAGATTGCGCGCAACCTCGTCCAGCCTGGCGACGCGGTCGCGCTGCGCTTGCCGGTAGCGTGCCACGAATTCGACCGTATAACGCGAGGCTCCCGGCTCGGGACGGTAGCCGTTTTCCCGGTTGAACGGGTCGAGTTCGGGTATCACCGAGAGCGCATCCGCTTCATCGGCCACCGAGGGGTCGATGCATCCCAGCAGCAGGCGCCCTTGTCCCGGATGGGGAGCGAGATAGACCATTCCATCCACTGCCGGCATCTCTGCGGCGGCGAATCCGGTCGGCTTCCCCGTCGGCCCTCTCGCCAATCGCTCGCCCGGAGGCAGGGTCGCCTGCTGGACGTAGTAGCTGTAGAGCCCCGATCCGCCGGAATTTCCGATGAGAACGATCTTTTCGAAACCGCGCGTACGCAGAAAATCGATGCCCGATGCGGCATCGAGCACGGCCTGTTCGTGCTCGAGGCGAAGGTCGTTGCCGATCGAGCGCGCCCCCTGGGTCCAGACGGCGACCCCGGCTTCGAGAAGGGACGGAACGAGATAATGAAAGCCGAAATACTCGCGCGGGTGCATCAGGCAGGCCACGCTGCGCGGCTTTCCGAGCGCATAGAGCGTGCCGCCGACCGCCGCGCCGTCGGCGGTGCGCAGCGCGAGACCGCGTGCCTCCGAGCCGGGCGGCAGCTCCTGGGGATACCAGTCTATCGTCAGCGCCGGACGCGCCGTGCGCCCTCTTTCAGCCGGTTTCGCCATCTGTCCATGCTACTCCTGGTTGCCTGCGACCCACTCTCTTCGATCAATCGATCTTTGCGCCCGTCGATTTGACCAGCAGCCTCGCCCTCTGTCGCTCAGCCTGGATGAACGCGGCGAACTCCTCGGGCGTCTTGACCCGCGGCGCTTCAAGCCCGTTCTTTCGCAGCCTTTCGCGAAACTCGGTAGACGCGGTTATTTTCACCAGCTCCGCATTCAGTTTCGAGACGATCTCCCGGGGCGTGGCGGCGGGCGCGAACATGCCGATCCACTCGGGAGCCTCGTATCCCTTCAGTCCGGCCTCGCTCACGGTGGGTACGTCGGGAAGGGCGGTGGAGCGCTCCTTCGAGCCGACGGCGAGGACCTTCAACGTGCCTGCCTGGATGTGGCTCTGCGTGACCCCATAGCTCACGATCATCATCGAAATCCGCCCGCTCACGAGGTCGGTTATTGCCGGTGCCGCTCCCTTGTACGGAACGTGCATCGCATTGATTCCGGCCATCTGCTTGAGAGCTTCCATGTTGAGGTGGCCCGTCGAGCCATTGCCCATCGAACCGTAGGAGAGCGCCTGCGAATTCGCGCGCGCGAGAACGATCAGCTCGTTCAGCGAACGTACGCCCAGCGAGGGATTCACGACGACCAGCTGTGAGATTTCGCAGCACATCGCGACCGGCACCAGATCGCGGTTCGCGTCATAGGCCAGCTTTTCGTAGATATGCGGATTGATGACGATGACCGACGAGACGACGAACAGCAACGTGTAGCCATCGGGGGCGGATTTTGCGACGAACTCCGAACCGATATTGCCCCCTGCGCCGGGCCGGTTTTCCACGAGCACCGGTTGACCCAGGGATTCGGACAACTTCTGCGATACGATCCGCGCCTGAATATCGTTCGCGCCGCCGGCCGCGAACGGCACGACGACATGAATCGGTTTCGCAGGATAGCCTTGCGCCCGCAGCGTCGCCGCGGCAAGCAAGCCGGTCAGTACCAGCACCGTAATGCACAGTTTGCGCAACATGATCTCTCCCCCACCATCCGTTATATTGTGTCTCGGCCCTCGGCAGCGGCTGCCGCCCGGGAATTCGGGCTACGCGATCCCCTGGCCGTCGAACTTCTCGAAATTGGTGACTTTTGGCGGCTCCCCTTCGAGCCCGAGCGATTTCCATCTCGCGCAGACCGCGTCGTAGACCTCCTTCTTCAGCAGGCTTCTGCGCGAGTAGGTCTTGATGTACTTGTAATCCTTGCAGGCGTTGATGATGCACTTCGAGCCCCACGGCCGGATCTCGGGCGGGTTCAGGGCCGGGTCGAGATACGTGCTCCAGGTCTCGCGCAGGATGTCGATCGATTGCGACGGACGCGAGCGCGTCACCAGCGCCCAGACGACGTCTCCGAGATCGGTCGGGTCGATGTCCTCGTCCACCACCACGATGTACTTGGTGAAATAGGCTCCCCCCATGCACTGGGCCGCGAGCGCGCCCACCTGTGCCGCATGCCCCGCGTATTCCTGCTTGATCGACACGACCGTCATTCCCCAGCCGGCGGCTTCGGGGGGCGACCACACGCCCTTTATCCCGGGGACCCCCATTCCCTGGAGATCCGCCCAAACGCGTGCCGCCTTGGTCATCGCAAACCACAGGCCGCACTCGTTCGGCCAGCCGTCGGCCATCAGGGCCGATGTCACGATCGGATCATTGCGGTGCCGGATTGCCTTGATTTCGATATAGGGGGTCGCACCGCCGGGCCGTCCGTAGTAGCCCGTGAACTCGCCGAAAGGCCCTTCGGTGGCCGTCTTGTCGGGATAGGCAAAGCCTTCGATGATGATCTCGGCGTTGGCCGGCAGGACGAGCCCCGTGATGTCGCTCTTGAACACCTCGATCGGCGCGCCGTTGATGCCGCCGGCGAACTCGTATTCCGACACGTCCTTCGGAAACGAGGTCGAGGAAACCATGTAGAGCAGCGGATCGATGCCGTATGCCGCCGCAACGGGTGCGGGTTTGCCTTCGGCCCACCAGGCCTGCCGGTCGAGCACGGCGTCCTTGCCGGGCGAAGCGTAGAACGCCACCTGCTTCGGTCCCTGGACCATCTGCCTGTAGGTGCCGAGATTGATTCGGCCGTCCTTGGGGTCCATCGTGATCACCGAGTCCGCAGTGCCCAGATACCTTCCGCCATCCAGGGGCCACATCTTCGGCGCGGGGAATTTCGTGATGTCCACCTCGTCGCCGGTCTGGATGTTCTGGTTGACCAGCGCCTTTGCCTGGTCCACGAACACCGGCGGTATGCGCCTCTTCATCTTGTCGCTCAGGGCGCGGATGAGTTCGAGCGAGCTCTTGCCCAGTTCCTCGCGGATCGCGATGGCTCCGCGATTCAGGCTGCTGCCGAGCGGATTGAACAGCAGCTTGCGTCCCGGGTAGCCTTTGATGTTCTCGAACAGCAGCGTCGGCCCACCGACCTTCTTCCCGGACAGGTAGGTGATCGTCGACATCTCGAGGTCCGGATCCACCTGCTCGGTGATGCGCGTGAGCTCACCGATGGCCTCGACCATTTCCAGCCAGTCGGTCAGGCTCTTGATCCCGAGAAATTTGCCCTTGTCCATCTGTCGCTCCTTCCTCTCGTTCAATCCCAGCGCGCCGATATTTGACGCATTCGACACCTTTTTGCCGCTACCGTCAAGCCAAGCCAGGGCCGATTCGGAACGCCATGTTCGCCCGGCTGCAGGTCTAACGTACGTCTCGCGCCCGGGGAGATTCGAGCTTCAGCTTCTCCGCGACCATCGCCCGCATGGCGGGCTTGTCGACCTTTCCGACGCGAGTCAGCGGAAATGCCTCGACAAGCTCGATGCGCTCCGGGCACTTGAATTTCGCCAGCCCCTTGCCGATCAGGAATTCCGCGAGCTCCTTCACGCTGGGCGCATGCTGTCCGGGGCGGACAACCACGTAGACGCATCCCTTTTCCCCGAAAATGGGATCGGGCATCGCGACCAGTTTCGCATCGGCGATGGCCGGATGCATGCTGATGACGGTTTCCACTTCCTCGCAGCCGATCTTCTCCCCGCCGCGGTTGATGTTGTCGCGCAGGCGTCCCTCGAACGCGTAGTTCGTCACGCCATCGACGACGTGAGCCGTCATCATGTCTCCGGTCCGGAAGAAGCCGTCCGAGGTGAAGGCGGTCGCATTGGCTTCCGGCGCATCGAAGTAGCCGCGCAGGCTCGACGGCCCCTTGAAGCACAGCTCGCCCATCTCGCTGGGCTTGACGGGCTCCTCGGAATCCGGATGCAGCAGGTGAATCTCGTCGAATGGGCAGCCCGACGCCCCCTGCGTATGATGCCTCGCCGCAGCGGGAGCTTCCGGGGGGTTCATCAGGAGCAAGCCCTCGGTGATCCCAAATAGATTTGCGCACGGAACGCCGATGTGCGCCTCGAGCCCGTCGGCGCGGCTCATGGTGGCAAACAAGTGCAGCGAGCTCAGATCATGCCTGTCGAGCTCTCCGTAGGCGATGATCTGGGGCGCCACGGGGCCGATGGACATCGCGTGCGTCACCCGGTGCATCTCTATCAGCTCGAGCATGCGGCGGATATCGACTTTGGGCATGAGCACCGTCGTCACGCCCCGGAGGATGACCGGGATCACCGCAAACAGCTGCCCCGCGTTGTGGATGAGCGGAAGCGACCAGATGGCCCTGCTCGAGGAGGTCATGCTGAACCTCTGCTCGGTCCAGGCCGTCGAATGCGCGAGGTATTCCGCGTGAAAGCGGGGAATGATCTTCGGAACGCCGGTCGTGCCCCCCGAGAGCTGGAAGCTCAGCACGTCCTCGGAGCCGAGGCGAACGCGTCCGAGGATATCGCGGGCGCGGGCCAGGTCGATATTCTCGATCAGCGCTTCCATACTGTGAGCGCCGGCGCCGGACGCACCGCGCGCGACCACCAGGTGCTTCAGCGCCGGATGCTGCCCCAGCATGCGCTTTGCGAACGCGGCCAGGTCGAAGGCGCCGAAGTCCCCCTGCACGAAATAGCCCTTCGCGCCCGACTGGCGGGCCAGTTGGCCGATTTCGATTTCGCGATACTGCGGCACCGCGCAGACCGGAATGATTCCCGCCTTGTAGCAGGCGATCAGCGCGATCGCCGTTTCGACCGTGGTGCCCATCTGGAACAGGGCGCGGTCGCCCGTACCGAGCCCCAGCTCGAGCAAGGCCGCGCTGAGCCGATCGGTCAGCTGGTCCAGCTCTGCGAACGTCAGGCTGCGCTCGTCGCTGATGTATGCGGGCCGGTCCAGAAACCGCTGCGTCGTTTCGCGCAGAGCCTGGCCGACGGTCCGGTCGGTCCAGACGCCGCGGCGGAAGTACTCCTCCGCGAGTTCCGGCCTGCAATACGTCACCCCCTCGATCGGATGCAAGATCCCCGTCATCGCTCTCCTCCTTCAGTCTCCGGTCGCAGCCATCAGATCGAGCCGCCCTGGGGTTTGATGTAACGCACCGACGGTCGGGTCCCGAATTCGGCCTGCAGAGCAAAGGCGTCATCGCCCGCGGCCGCGATCGCCTGCGAGAACTCGCTCCGGGGATCGTTCGAATCCCCGAAGATGATTGCCTGCCCGACACAGGGGGAAACGCACGCCGGCTTCAGTCCCTTCTCGATGCGATGCGCGCACAGGTGGCACTTCTCGGGAATGCCCGTGTCGGGATTGATGAACAGCACGTGGTACGGACACGCATTGACGCAGGCCCCGCACGCGGTGCACAGCCCCGGGCTGATCGCCACGATGCCGTCCTCTGTGCGGTAGATAGCGTCGGTGAGGCAGGGTTTTGCGCAGGCGGGGTCCTCGCATTGCACGCAGAACTTGATCATGTAGTGCATCTTCAGATCGGGGAAGACACCGACCGGTCCGACCGTCTCCACCCGGTTCCAGATCGAGCTGAGATGCATCTCGTTTTCCTGCTTGCACGCCACCGTGCAGGCGTGACAGCCGACGCATCGTCGCAGATCGATCGCAATCGTATAGTGCCTGCTCATGATCCGCGGCGACTCATGCCGGCTCTTCCACCTTGTAGATCTTGCATAGCTGCGATCGCACCCCCGGGCCGCTGGTCACGGGATCGCAATGCTTGTTGTCGGTGAGGACGTTCGCGTTGGACATGTCGTCCGGATAGCCCGGAAGCCCGAGCTCCGGACAACCCTGCCACCATCCATGGGTGGCCGACACCACTCGCGGGTGAATGCCGTTCGTCGGCTTGGCCTTCATTCTTATTTTTCCCGTCGGAGTCTCTATCCAGACCCAGGCACCCGCCGCAATGCCCAGGTCCCTGGCCGTCTGCGCATTCAGTTCCACCTCGGGCTCGGGAGCCAGCTGCCGCAGCCACGGCACGTTGCGCAGCGAGGAATGGTAGTACACGGGGATCCGCCGGCCGGTCGCCAATACCAGAGGGTATTCCCGTGCCAACTCAGGGGTGCTGATGGGACTGATCGCAGGCTCGACATAGGCGGGAAGAGGTTCCTTGCCGACGCTGCGCAGCGTGTGCGAGTAGATCTCGACCTTGCCGGAGGGCGTTCTGAAGCCTTCCTTTTCGTACTTCTTGTAGCGGGGCACCTCGAGTTCCATCGAGTGCTGCGCCTTCAACTGCTCCCACTTCATGCCATACGGGGCAAGCTGATAGTCGAGGACTTCCTCGACGTTCTTCCATGGCCAACCTTCGGGAGCAATTCGCTTCCCCAGCTCCAGGTAGAACTTGAGATCGGACCAGCGTTCGAAACCCGGCTCCACGGCCCTGGGTTGGGCGAAATACCATTGACGGCAGAATTCATCGGCGATGAAGTCCCGTTCGGTCCAGTGGGCCGCGGGCAACACGATGTCCGCCAGTTGCCCGGTCGGACCGATGAAATAGTCCATGACCGACAGGAACTCCAGGCTCATCAGCGCCTGTCTCACCTCCTTGGAGTTCGCCGCCCAGCTCAGGGGATTGCCCGCGACAACGACATAGGCCTTGATGGGATAGGGCTCGCCGGTGATCATCGCCTGCCACCAAACGGTGGAAGGCGCTTGCGCAAGACGGTACTGATCCCTGCCGAGACGCTTTGCCGCCTGCTCTCGCGGCATGACGCCCGCGAGATGGCCTCCCTCCATCTCCTCCCAGAAACGGGCGGAATAATGCCCGCCCTCCACATCGATATTGCCGGTTATCGCCAGCAGTATCTCCAGGGCGCGAACCGTCTGGGTGTTGTTGGTATGTTGGCCTTCCACGCCCTGCATCATGTCTATCGCGGAGCCGGGGCTGTGGCTTGCATACGTCCTCGCGGCATCGCGAATCGTTTGCGCGGGCACCCAGGTGATCTTCTCGGCTTCCGCGGGGGAATAATTCGCGGTCAGCTCCTGAAGCAGCTGAAACACGGTCCTGCACTCCCGGCCGGCGATCTCGTGCGAGCCGAAGAGAGCCGGTGCCGCTTCCTCACTGCCCGAATCGACCGGTACGGCTTGCTGCTGCAGCGGATCCCAGACCACGAAGCGCTTTGGGTCGCCATCGGGAGCGAGATCCCGCGCCGTGACCAGACGGTTTTCATCCACCCAGACCAGGTAAGGCGCGTTGGTCCATTTCTCCACGAAGCGGCGATCGTAGAGCCCCTCTTCCAGGATGACGTTCAGCCAGGCCAGGGCAAGCGCGCCGTCGGCGCCGGGTCTCACGGGCAGCCAATGATCGGCCTTGTGCGCGAGGGGATGCTCGAACCGGGGATCGATGACGATGAGCTTCGCGCCCTTGTCCACGATGTTGGACATCAGCCGGGCCGTCTGCCCCGCCTCGGTCCACACGCGATTGGAGCCCCAGATGACGACGCAGCGGGCGTTCTCGACGTCGACCAGGTCCCACCACAGCATCTTCCCGGCGGTCATCCGCGAGCTGGTGATCGACGGGTAGAGGCATTGCTCCGACGGGTTCGCCCGGTTGGGCGAGCCGAACGTGCTGCTGATCCGGAAGTACCACTGATTGGTGCCTCTTCCCGTGCCCTGCCCGAAAGAGACGCACTCCGCCCCGTACTTGCTCTTTATGTCGAGCAGCTTGGACGCAATCGTGTCCAGGGCCTCGTCCCAGGATATCCTCTGCCACCCGGGATCGGCGTCGCCCTTGGGCCGGGTGCGTTTCAGGGGATAGTTCAGCCTGTCGCGATGATAGAGAATCTGCGTGGCCGCCAGCCCCTTGCTGCACATCACACCCTTGGAAATGGGGTGGTCGGGATCGCCCTCGACCTTGACGAGCCTGCCGTCCCTGACGTGCGCGAGCACGCCACACTTGGTGTGGCATTCAAAGCAGCAGGTTCGGACGATTCTCTCGTCCATTCACGTTCCTCCACCCGATTCCAGCGCGTTCAAGGCAAGACGCCGCAGCGTGATCGTCGGCATGTCCGTCGGCCAGTGCAGCGTTCGATTCAGGCTAAGTGCCTGGCCCCTCTGTTGCCTGTGACATAGGTCAAACGGTTGCTGCAAGAGCATTTTCGGCATGAGTGCCATTCCACTAAGCGATCGAAGCCGCGCCGATCCCGCTCGGACCCGAAGCACTCATACCCCCAGATAGCGCCGCCAGAGGCCCTGGTCGGCGGAGAGATCGGCCGAGCTGCCCTGCCAGGCGACGCGGCCGCGCTCGATGATGGTGTGGCGGTCGGCGAGCTGGATCAGCCGCTCGACGTATTTGTCGATGACGAGGATGGTCTGACCCGCCTCGCGCAGGCGTGCGAGGCACTTCCAGATCACCTCCCGAACCATGGGCGCGAGTCCTTCCGTGGCCTCATCGAGTATCAGCAGGTGCGGGTTGGTGACCAGCGCGCGGCCGATCGCGAGCATCTGCTGCTCGCCGCCCGAGAGGTGGTTTCCCATATGCTCGGCGCGCTCGGCGAGGCTCGGGAAGAGCTCGAACACCTTCTCGGGTGTCCACGGGTCGGCGCGACCCGAGCGGTTTCCGGCGAAGGCGACGAGATTCTCCCGCACGCTGAGGTTGGGAAAGATCTGTCTGCCTTCCGGCACGAGCGCGATGCCTGATCGGGCTATCCTGTCCGGCGCCTCGCGCTCGATCCTGCGGCCGCGGAACGTCACCGTGCCGGCCCCCGTGCGCGTCAGGCCCATGATCGAGCGCACCGTGGTGGTCTTTCCCATGCCGTTTCGGCCCAGCAGGGAAACCGTTTCCCCGGGAGCGATGTGCAGGTCGATGCCGAACAGCACCTGGCTCACCCCGTAGGCGGTTTCCACTTTTTCGAGAGCGAGCATCAGGCAAGCACCTCGTCGCCCAGGTAGGCGCGTTTGACTTCCTCGTTGGCGCGGACCTCCGCGGGCGCGCCGCTCGCGATCAATCGCCCGCTCACCAGTACCGAAATCCGGTCGGCGAGCCTGAAGACCGCGTCCATATCGTGCTCCACGAGAAGCACTGTGACCCGCGCGCGGATACGCTCGATGAGTTCGATCATGCGCTGGGAATCCTCGGGCCCCATGCCGGCCATCGGCTCGTCCAGCAGCATGAATTTGGGGCGCGTGGCGAGTGCGAGGCCGACTTCCAGAGCACGCTGCTCGCCGTGCGCGAGCGTTGCCGCCACGAAGCGCTCCTTCCGCGCAAGGCCGATCTCCGCTGCGAACGCACGCGCCTCGTCGATCAGGGCCCGCTCGGCGGCCACGGGCCGCCAGAACGAGAAGCTCGAACCGCTCCTCGCCTGCGCTGCGAGGGCGAGATTGTCGAGAACGGTGAAGCGCTTGAAGACGCTGGTGACCTGGTAGCTCCTTGCGAGGCCAAGGCACACGCGCTCATGCTGCGTGGCATCGGTGACGTCGGCGCCATCGAACACGATGCGGCCGGCGTCGCTCGGCAGGCTCCCCGAGATCTGCGCGATCAGCGTGGTCTTGCCGGCGCCGTTCGGGCCGATCAGTGCGTGGACCTCCCCTTTCGCCACGTGCAGGGTGACGTCGTCCGTGGCGACCACGCCGCCGAACCGCTTGCAGAGCTTGCTTACCTCAAGCATTCCGCCCTCGGAACGCGCCTGCGATGCCCTGCGGCGCGTACATCACGATCGCGAGCAGGATGATTCCGACGGGCAGTTGCCAGTGCACGGAGTAGGCGCCGAGCACGCCGCTTCCGGAAAGCGTCTCCTCGAGCGCGAGCATGACGAAGGCGCCGATCGGCCCGCCCCAGAACCGCCCGACGCCGCCCAGGATGACCATGATCATCAGTGTGCCTGACTGCATCCAGTGCAGCAGGCTGGGACTGACGTAGTTTGCATGATTCGCCACCAGCGCCCCGGCGAGCCCGGCGATGGCGCCCGAGATCACGAAGCACGTCAGCTTGTAGCGGTACACCGGGAAGCCGATCGCCTCGGCACGCGATTCGTTTTCGCGGATCGCCACGATCACCCTGCCGAACCGCGAGTGTATGAGCCGGTGCAGCAGGTAGAGCACCGCGACCAGCAGCACCAGGACGACGTAGTACCACGTGATGTCGTCGGATGGATCGAGCCCGAACCCCAGCCCCGAGCGCTGGGCGAGCGACATTCCGTCGTCGCCTCCATAAGCCTCCAGGGATACGAATACGTAATAGAACATCTGCGCGAAGGCCAGCGTGATCATGATGAAATAGACGCCGCGCGTGGCGAGCGACAGCGCGCCGACCAGCAGCGCGGCGAGCGCGGCCACGGCGACGCCCGCCGGCCACGCCAGCCAGGCGCTGCCCACGCCTTCCGCGGCGAGGATGCCGACCATGTAGGCGCCCCCGCCGAAGAACGCCGCGTGCCCGAAGCTGATCATGCCGCCGTAGCCGATCGCGAGATTGAGGCTCGCCGCGGCGATGGCGTAGATCATGATGCGCGCCGCGAACACGATCTGGAAGTCATGCCCCGTGGCGCTCAGCACGAACGGCAGTGCAAGCGCCACGAGAAGCGCGCCGACGACGAGGGTCCGGTGCCGGGCCATGTCTCAGCCCCGCGCCGGGAAAAGTCCCTGGGGCCGGAAGAACAGCACCGCGGCCATCAGCACGTAGATCAGCACCGATGACGCCGCCGCACCGGCGCTCGACGCGTACTGGGGGTTGAGGAAGGTGCCGAACAAGGCCGGCAGCAATGCCCGCCCGAGCGTGTCCACCACGCCCACCAGCACCGCCCCCACGAATGCGCCGCGGATGGAGCCGATGCCTCCGATGACGATGACGACGAATGCAATGATCAGGATGTTCTCTCCCATGCCGACCTGCACGGCGAGGACCGGCCCGAGCAATGCTCCGGCCAGCGCGCACAGTGCCGCGCCGAGCCCGAACACGGCGGTGAAGAGCAGGCGGATGTTCACTCCCATCGCCACCGCCATCTCGCGATTCGAGGCGCCCGCGCGCACCAGCATGCCGACCCGCGTGCGCGCCACGAGCACATACAGGAGCAACGCCACGCCCGCGCCTATGCCGAGAATCACCAGCCGATAGCTTGCGTACTGGAATCCGGGCACGAGCTCGATCGGCCCGGCCAGCGCCTCGGGCGGCGCCAGCAAGATGGGCTGCGGCCCCCATATGAGACGCACCACTTCGTTCGCGACCAGGATGATTGCGAACGTGGCGAGCACCTGCGTGAGGTGGTCTCGCGCGTAGAGCGCACGCACGATCGAGACCTCCAGTACCACCCCGATTGCTGCGGTCGCCGCGAGTGCGAGCGGCAGCGCGAGCCAGAACGAGCCGGTCGCCTGCACCAGGCTCGCCATCAGGTAGGCGCCGATCATGTACAGCGAACCGTGCGCCAGGTTGATCATGTCCATGATCCCGAACACGAGGGTCAGCCCCGCGGCAAGCAGGAAGAGCATCAGGCCGAATTGCAGGCCGTTCAGCGACTGCTCGGCAATCAGTACGCCTGACATTTCCTAGCGTCTCCCTTGCTGTGGGCGGCGTACGGCGGCCAACCGGGGCCAGACGGATTAGAGATCATTTTGACAGTTATGTCAATCCGGCTGATCCGCACCGGCCTGACCATTGTAAAGCGCACCGGCATCGAGTGCCGCCGCATTTGACACACTAGTCAATATCATCCATCCTAGGACGTTCGGGCGGGCAGTTTGACGCCGTTGTGACGACTTGCGTGGCGAAGGGAGCGCCGGTGCGCGTTGAACCTGGAAGCTTGCATTTTCCCCTGAAAGGCGTCGTGTACCACACGACCGAGCAGGTCGCACGGCACAGAGGGACCGGCGCCTGGCCCTGGACGACCATCGGTGACGAGCTGCGCAGCGCGGCAAGCCTGGCCGGCGACCGCGAATTCATCATCACCGACGAAGCTCGCCTGACTTATGCGGATGTCGACCGGGCATCCGAGTCGGTCGCGGCAGGCCTGCTGGACGCAGGGCTCAGGCCCGGGGATCGCGCCATCTTCCAGGCAGGCCCCGTGAAGGAACTGGTCATCGCCTTGTTCGGCTGCTTCAAATGCGGCGTGATCCCGGTCTGCACGCTGCCTCAATTCCGGGAATACGAAATCGGCCAACTGATCGGCCTCTCGGGCGCGAGCGCGTATTTCGTCCAGGGCGATTTCAGCCCCAGCTTCTCACAAGCGGATTTTGCGAGGGACATGGTTCGCAGGAACCCGGCGATCCAGAAGCTCATCGTCATGCGGGGAGCGGCTCGCGGCGGCGAGATCTCTCTCGAGGACCTTGTCACGCGATGTCCGGCGCCGCTCTCGCGCACGCGGACCCGCGCGGCGGACCCGGGTCCGTGCGACGTCGCGCTGTTCCAGTTGTCCGGAGGCTCGACCGGGGCGCCGAAGATCATCCCGCGCATGCACGCGGAATACCTCGGCGCCTCTTCGGCATGGAAAGCCCGGCATCGGCTGGGGCAAGGCGACGTCTCGCTCTGGGCCCTGCCGCTGATTCACAACGCGGGGATGATCCTGATGATGTTTCCGGCGCTGCTGGCAAGGGGAAAGCTGGTCCTCCAGCAACGCTTCGACCTCGTCGCACTCCTGACGGCGATCCAGACCTTCAAGGTGACGTACACCGGCAGCATCGGTCCCATCGCGGCGAGCATGATCGGCTACCCCGACATCGGCCGATTCGACCTGTCCTCGCTACGCATGATGTTCACGCTGACGCGTGCCGACGGGCTGGAAGAATGCACGGGAATCCCTGCGCAGCTCACCTACGGAATCACCGAGGGAATGCTGATGGCTTGCTCGCCGGACGCGCCGGCATCGGTCCGGCATCGCAGCGTCGGTTGGCCGATCGGCAACGGCGACGAGATCAGGCTGCTCGTGCCCGGCAGCGAACGGCCGGTTCCGGCGGGGCAGGCGGGGGAGCTTTGCTTTCGCGGCCCTCACACCTTCAACGGCTACTACGACGCGCCTTCGCTGACCGCGGAGAGCTTTACCTCGGACGGTTTTTTCCGCAGCGGCGACCTGGTGCGGGAGGTCCTGTTCGACGGCCGGCCGCACTACGTGTTCGAAGGCCGGCTGAGGGACAACATCAATCGGGGAGGCGAAAAGTTCGGCGCGGAGGAAGTGGAGAGCTTTCTCTGCCGCCATCCTGCCGTGAGCGAGGTGCGCGTGGTCTCGATGCCGGATCCATTGCTCGGCGAACGGGCGTGTGCGTTCCTGATCCTCAGGCCGGGACATGCCGCCCCGAGCGTCGCTGCCCTGGGCGAGTTCCTCCAGGCCCAGGGGCTCGCGAAGTTCAAGATTCCCGAGCGCGTCGAGATCACGAGCGAGTTTCCGCTCACGCGCGTCGGAAAGATCGACAAGCAGG
>Ga0082335_1002407_pt1 | contig 35138 bp, 33 predicted proteins | sample Subgrocontami58m_FD_72375 | JGI IMG/M metagenome (GOLD analysis project Ga0082335, IMG submission 72375) | Subsurface groundwater microbial communities from S. Glens Falls, New York, USA - GMW37 contaminated, 5.8 m (SPADES assembly) (version 2) ... | reverse complement strand
TGCTCGGCACTTTCACACCACTCCTACGCGCCTTTGCCTCCACGGGCCAACTCGCCCTCCTGTCCCGTTGCTCCACGACTCATTCCGCCATTCACTCCACAGATCAATTCGCTGCTGTACAGTTTTGCCCGGAGTTTTAAATCGGCTCGGCTCGAAGATTTAGGAGAAAAAGAGATCGCCGAATTTCTGAACCAACTCGCGTTGGATGAAAGGTTGAGCGCCAGCAGCCAACGGCAAGCCCTCAATGCTCTCGTGTTTCTTTACCGGGAGGTTTTCAACAAGCAGCTCGGGGATTTCTCCGATTTTCGTCGAGCCAAAGTCCGAGCGCATCTGCCGTACGACATTCGCACGGTGCAAAAATTGTTGGGGCATCAAAGCGTCGAGACGACCCAGATTTATACGCACGTGATGGCGCGGCCGGGGCTGGGAGTCAAAAGCCCGATCGATTTTGGATTTTGGATTTTGGATTTTGGATTTTGGATTTTGGATTGCAGAAGGAACCACGGAACACACGAACCACACGAAAAAGCGCCGCTAGCCATGTCAAGGCGAAGAAATTACAGATCAACGTCGCGAGAGCCTGGATAAACTTCCCGACGACGCCCACGAAGAAACGGCCAGGAACGTTGCCGCATTGGCAACTGCGAATTTGGCGGACCTGAGTGACTACGGGGTCGTCCGGTCGGACATCACCGAATTGAACAACCTCACCACGAAATTTCATGGAGCGAAATTGGTGCCGCGGACAGCAGTTGCTGGTCGGATGGCGCAAACCGCGACGTTGCCCGACCTGATTGGCAGCATGGTCAGCTTGCTGCGCAACCGCCTCGACAAACAGCTGACGAGGTTCATGGACCAATGAAAAGCAGAGGCAGAGTCGATGGCCTAAGTTCACCAAGGCCTTTCGGGTTTGAGTTTTTAGATTTTAATGATTCGAGTTTGTTTCGGATTTCGGATTTCGGGTTTCGAGATTTGGATTTCGGATTTGGATGATCCGCTCGCGGCTGGCACTCGCGCCGCGCCGCGTTTGTTCTGAAAGAATGCGACGGCGCTACGCCTCGGGTTCGCGTTGACCTCTATCAAAGCGGACAGGACAGCCTGTTCTTAGGCTGCTTGCTCGTGATCCCCCATCTTCACCGCTGCTGGCTTGGCGTTGCGATCGCGTTCGCTTTGCTTTTCGCTTGGCCAATTCATCTCCGAGGCCAATCCGCCATCTATCAACTCTATTCGGCTGGCACGAACGCCGTCACCTCATCGGCTGCGCCGACTTTAACTATCAATAGAACCTCGCCGGACATAGCGTTGTCCTGGCCTCTTGTGCCCGGCGGAAACTTTCTATTAGAGGCGGCCGAGAGTCTTTCCCCTCCAATTCATTGGCGGCCCGTGGCCGAGCCGGTTGGGTTGACTGAAACCCACCATGTTGTCGCGCTTGCGCCCACGAGCACGACAATGTTTTTTCGCCTGGAAGACGCCGCCACGTCCATTGGCGTGGCTTCGAGCGCGCTCGCGACGAGCCTTGAGGCGTTGAATGGGATTTCCGTCACGGGCACTTTCCAGGAATTTCAAACCCGCGTGGGCCAGCAAATAACGGCATTGCAGACGAACAACGATTCGTTCGAGGCGGTCCTGAGTGCGATGGTGGCGGAGGCTGATGCTGCGCTGGCGGTGTTGTCCGCTACCGCGAGCATCACAACATTCGAACCACGGGCGGGCGGCCTTGCGCCGATGAACTATGCGCCGCACGACTCGGGTTTTGTGCCGGGACCGCTCACCGACATCATCACTCAATTCAAGGAGATCAAGAAAACAGTGGATGATTTGAAGAACCTTAAAAAGAAAGTCGGCATTGCGTCGGACGTCCTGAATCTTCTGCTCCAGAACAAATCGTTGGACGAGGTCGCTTCCGGGCGTTCGAGCTTCTTCAGCGCGATTTCCTCAGTGTTCAAAAAAATGCGGGCCGATCTGGATGGGTCGCTCGAACAAATCCTGGCCGGCAAGGTGGAAGGAAAACAGGACGATGTCGACGACTTCAATGACATTGTCAGCTTCGTTAAGGCGAATGACGCCCGCCTGGCGGAATTGATGTCGGCCCCGGGGTTTACGATTGATAGCTATCGAAGGCTGGTGTTGACCGATCAACAAAAGGATCTCATCGCTCAAGCGTTTCGCAGCTCGACCATGCGCGGGCGCCTGTACCTCCGCGACAATCTGCTCGGGTTTTTGAATACATTAGCTTCAGCCGGGGTGGAAACCTACGTCGGCACGATCATTAAGGCGACTGGCGGCGGCAGCGTGAAATCGGCGCTTGAATTTGCCGGGAAAGTCTATGGCTTTCTGACCAAAGGCCTCGATGCTCCGCCACCAACCACCACTCTCCGGTTCAATGTTCGCCGGCGTTTCCTCCGGCCTGATGATTCGGGCAGCGCAGTCAAAGCCGACTTGTTCCTGCTCGCGAAATTGCCGGACGGCAACACACGTTTGGCAACGTTCCTTGTCTCCGGAAAAAACGTAATCAATGAGGCTGGCGACATTCTTCTGACGGACGGCTTGCAAGTGCCGGCCCTGACCTACGCGATTCTGGTCGTGCCGCGCGATCAACAGGACGAACCGGTCAAGCTGCTGCCCTTCGCCACTGTCATTGATGCGAATCTCACGACATTTGTGGATTTGGGAATCGTTTCCGCCACCAAGCTGACCCTGAACTTCCACGCTTATCAGAAAGACACGACCGGGAACCTGATTGACGCGCAGCTCACGTTCGATCAGATCAAGTTGTTTTCCGTGCACGTCGAGGGTTTCCCGCAGAGTGCAGACGGCCCCATGGGCGCGATCTTTGATTCCGCGGTGCGGCCGGACGGAACTGCGCAGGGGTTTTATGTAATTCCGTTTTTGCCGCCGGATCTTCCCTTGACCATCAAGGTGAGCGGCCCTGACATCGAAACAGCCTCGAAAACATTCACCGTCACAAAACCGGAACAGGAGTTGGCCGTGCCGGTCACGCTCCTGGCGCCGGTGGCGCGAGTTCCTGATTATTGGCCGAAGGTTTCGTGGAAGCTGACGAGTTACGACGGCAACCTCGTCGCCTCGGGAACAGGAACGAATTTCTCGGCCGTCCTGACGAATTTGACTTACGTGTCCTGGACGATGCGCACGAGCGTGGTCGCTAATGTGACTGCCTCGATCAGCGTGACCCCGATCTTCTCGGGAGAGCCGTTTGACGTGACGTTGACGGTGAGCGGAACGGCCCAAGGGGCAGTGCCGGTGGCCATTTCGTCCTGGGCCAACGCGCCGTACCAGACGCAGTTGCCGCTCACGCCTTTGCCCAGCACGCTCACGTTAAAAGCGGCGTTCCGGCCGTTGCAACCGGGTTCCAATTTGTACAAGGCGGATTTCATTGGTTCAGCGCCTTTCGTCGGCCACGGCACGAAAACTTTTCTTTCGGCGGACGTTCCTTATGAAGGTTTCGCCGGCAACTTCTATCTTCAAGCTGGAGTGGGAACGATTTCGTTTGCAAACGGCGTCATTGGCTTTGGCGGCAATATTGTGTTTGGCGATCTGAACATCTCAGCCAATTACACGCCGTTGACTTTGAAGGCGACCGTTCTGACTTGGCCGACCGGTTTCCCCTGATCAGAGAGGAATGAAAGGTGAGGGGTCATGCAACTTTATGCAACAATAGGCTTAAGAGAGGCGCTTTATGAGATTTTCACCTTCCATGTTTCGGCGGGGGCTGACGATCCTCGCAGCGGGATTGCTTGCCGTCAGCGCGATGGCGGACACGTTTCTCCCAAAAGGACATGTTTGGTTCAGCGCCGACTTCGAAGATGCGAATGCGTTGAATGGCTGGTCAGGCAGCGCGGCATTAGAGCCTGGATTCGAGAGCAAGCAGTCCGTGGCTATGGAACGCTTCCCATCCAGCGGCAGAGGCGCCGCCACGATCGTTCGCAAGTTGCCGGTTGAACAATTCCGCGGCCATACCGTTCTGGTTTCCGCACGGGTCAAGGCGGACAAGGTCAGCGCCAAGCCGAATCCGTGGAACGGCATCAAATTCATGCTGGCCATCGAGACAGCCGAGAACAAGCAGTGGCCGCAAGCGGCGTTCGACACCGGTTCGTTCGATTGGCAACGCGCCAGATTCAGCGTGCGCATTCCGAACAATGCGACCTCGGCCACGCTCTACCTCGGACTGGAGAATGTCACAGGCAAGGTCTGGTTCGACGACGTGAAGCTCGCCGTTCAGAAATCGCCTCGACCTCGTCCCGCGCCCATGAGTGGTCCGATGTTCAAGGGCCATCCTCTCGCTCGGTTGCGCGGGGCCATGATCTCGCCGCAGATTGACGAGAATGGGCTGCGCGTTCTGGGCCACGATTGGAACGCCAATCTCATCCGGTGGCAGCTCGTCCGGCACGGCCGGCCGGGAGAGCCGAGTTCGCTTGAAGATTATGACGCCTGGCTCGAAGGCGAACTGAAGCGTCTCGACGCTGCTCTGCCGCATTGTGAACAGTTCGGAATTTACGTGGTGGTGGACCTGCACTCACCGCCTGGAGGAAAAGCCACGGCCAGCGGTTATATCGGCTCGGATGATCGCTTGTTCACCGACCGCAAAGCCCAGGACAAGTTCGTTGAAGTCTGGCGGCGCATGGCCGCGCGCTACAAGAGCGCCAAAGCCATCTGGGGGTATGACATTGCCAACGAGCCGGTCGAGGAATTCGTCGAGGACGACTGCGACGATTGGCACACCCTCGCCGAGCGCACCGCGAAGGCCATCCGCGAGATTGATCCGCAGCGCGCCATCATTGTCGAGGCCCCGCCGTGGGGATCGCCCGAAAGCCTCGCGGACTTCACTCCCATCGCCGTGTCCAATGTGGTTTACAGCGCGCACATGTACGTGCCGGCCCAATTCACACACCAGGGCGTCTTCAAGCCAACCAGCCAACCCGTGACTTATCCCGGGCTGATTGATGGCAAATGGTGGGACAAGGCCGCGCTCGAGACAGCGCTTGCGCCGGTTATTCAATTTCAGAAAAACTACAACGTCCATATCTACATGGGGGAATTCAGCGCCATCCGCTGGGCGCCCGGCGACAGCGCCTGCCGCTATTTGCGGGATGTGATCGATATTTTCGAGAAGCACAACTGGGATTGGAGTTATCATGCCTTTCGCGAATGGCATGGCTGGAGCGTAGAACACAGTTCAGGTTCGAAGGAGACCCGGCCTGCTGCCCAGCCCACCGATCGCCAGCGACTTCTCCTCGAGTGGTTCGAGCGGAATGCCAAACCGTCGTGGTGAGTTGATAATATTTGCGCCACACCGCACTTTTGATTCCTCTCCCCACCGCGTGCTTTGGATCGGTTGTGAATGCTGCGTCTTCGAACCAACGGCTCCCCAGCGCCGACTATTCGCCGCAAACTTCCACAAAGAAAAAGCGAACTTAGCCAGCTGGTGGTAGAGTAGATCTGCGCGGATCTCTCAGGGGTGTGCTTTGACGCTGATAACAAGGACCTCGACGGGACGGAGGCACTGGGACAAGTCTCGGGCATCAACGAGCGGATCCATTGGCCTGCCGAGCGTGAAGAAATGATCAGACAGGAAAAAAAGTGAAAAGCAGAAAACGCCTTCTCTTCGCGCTGGTGACCTTGAGTTGCCTCGCCGCCGTGCTGGGACAGAACGAAAAGAAATCAAGTTACGCACCCGTCGTTCCAGCGGAAAATTTCGCGGCCATGATGTCCCGCATGAAAGCGGAGAAGCCGAGCGTGGCGCAACGGCAGAACGATCTGTTGCGGGAACGTTACGATTTGAAAAACGATCCCGCGCCCGGCGTCGTCATGGCGCGCGGCAAGCCGACGCAACGAGGCATCCGCGTGAAGCTCGCGCCCGGCACGAGCTGGGAGAAGCTGGCCACCCTGACGCCGGAGGAGATTCGCGCCAACGGGCTCTTTCCGCAGGGCTTTTTGCCTCTGCCTCATCCCAATCACTCGGAAGGCGGCATGGTCTTTCCGCAGTTTCAGATCGACGAAATCAAGCGACAGGAAGGACGGGATTTGACTCGCTTCGATTTGGATTTTGATTTGCCCGACCATTTTCTCCCGGAATTCCCCGCCCCCATTTTTTTGACGACCCGGCCGGACTTGGGCGACGTGTCGCAAGGGAAACTCGTCACCATCGACAACTTCTTTGAATTGTTCGATGGAATTTTAAACCCAAAGCAAATCGAAGGGCTGCGGCTCATGGTGACCCCTTTTCCGCAGCAGCAGTTCAATCAAACGAGCGATCGCCGGTCCGAGCGCCCGCACCGCGGGGTGGCCTGTTTCGATTGCCACGCCAACGGCCATGCCAACGGCGCGACTCATTTGGCCGGCGACGTGCGGCCGCAGGAACACCGGCATCGGCTCGATACGCCCTCCTTGCGCGGCGTGAATATCCAGCGCCTGTTCGGTTCACAACGGGCCTTGAAGTCTGTGGAAGATTTTACCGAGTTCGAACAACGCGCGGCCTACTTCGACGGCGATCCGGTGATCGCGACTAAAAAAGGGGCCAATGTTCTGGAGCGAGGCAGCCAGGTTCATTTCATGGCCGAGTTTCAGGAGTTGCTCGATTTTCCGCCGGCCCCGAAACTCGACCTTCTCGGAAAATTGATTCCCGAGAAAGCCGCGGCCGCGGAACGCCGTGGTCAGGATCTCTTCTTTGGCAAGGCGCAGTGCGCTCTGTGTCATGCGCCGCCGTATTACACGGACAACTCGATGCACAATTTGCAAACGGAACGGTTTTTCAAACCTAAAATGATCAACGGCCGCAAAGCCAGCGCGGACGGCCCGATCAAGACCTTTCCGTTACGAGGCATCAAAGATTCTCCGCCGTACCTCCACGACGGACGGCTGTTGACACTCGATGACACGGTGGAATTCTTTAACCTGATTCTAGGAACCAGGCTGAGCGCGGAAGAGAAGGGCGATCTGGTCGCTTTTCTGCGCGTGTTGTGAAGCCGCTTGAGAGCGTCGAGGGATGGAGTTTTATCTAAAATCCAATAAAGCAAGCGGCTGGAAAATCCACTTGGCCCGGGGAATTCAAAGCTCGGCGCTCGTGGCCCTCTTTTTCTGGCTATTTCCATTGGCCCACGGGGCAGGGTCTGTCGTTGGCGTCACACCGTCGCTCGCAGCGGAAACTGTTATTCTTCCCAAATCCGTTCCTGACCCGATGGAACCGATGAATCGGGTGATGTGGGGGCTCAACAAACGGATCATGAGCGGCGTCATCAAGCCGACCAGCAAGGCTTATCGGTTTGTCGTCGTCAAACCGATCCGAACTGGCATTGGAAATTCTGGCAACAATCTCACGTACCCAGCTCGATTGATCAATAACTTGCTCCAAGGGAAATGGAGCGGCGCGCGCGATGAAACCTACCGGTTTGCATGTAATAGCACCGTTGGGGTGGCCGGGTTCTTCGACGTGGCGAGCAAATGGAACATTCCGAAATCGGACGCGGATTTTGGGCAGACTCTGGGCCAGTGGGGTTGGACGCCTAACTGTTTCCTGATGCTGCCGCTGTTTGGGCCGAGCAATGAAAGGGATACTCTCGGCTTAGCGGCGGACACAGCCGCCAATCCACTGATCTATATTTCTCCCTACAGCTTCGTCGGGAACGATCCGCTGACTTATCTTGGTCCCTACACGTATCTCACTTACGCGGTCAGGTATAACGATCTCGCCGACAGCGTGGACGAGTATGTGCGATTTAGTCAGGCGGAAATGGATCCTTATGCGGAGATTCAGTATGCCTGGACATTCGCCCGAGAGAACCGCGTGGCGGATTTCCACGTCAAAGGGAAACAGGACGCAGCCTCGCTGGAAACGCTCGAATCCGTCTTCTTCACGTACAAAGATCCTGAATTTCCACGTCACAGCACGACCCGGTCGGTTTTGATCCCGGCCACCGGCCGGAAGTTAAAGTTCACTTTTTGGTTGCAGCCGGGAATAGCGCCGGTCGTTTATATCGCTCCGGGTCTGGGTTCTCATCGGCTGGCCCAACCTTCGCTCGCGCTGGCGGAGTTGGTTTACAAAAATGGCTTCTCCGCCGTGTGCGTCAGCAGCGCGTTCAACTCCGAGTTCATGGAACACGCTTCGACGGCTGCGCTGCCGGCCTTTCTGCCGGTAGACGGCCGCGATTTGCACGTCGCCTTGACCGAAATTGATCGCCACTTGCATGCGCTCTACCCAGCTCGGTTGGGCCGCAAAGCGCTGATGGGTTATTCCATGGGCGCGCTTCATTCATTGTTCGTCGCGGCCACCGCCCCGACGAATGAGTTGCCCTTGCTAAAATTTGACCGCTACGTTGCGCTCAACACCCCAGTCCGATTGTTCCATGGAATTTCCAAGCTGGACGCATTTTACCGGGCGCCGCTGAACTGGCCGGAAGCAGAACGAACGGACAACATTGAAAACACCTTTTTGAAAGTGGCGGCCTTGAGCAAGAGCACCCTCACGCCGCAAACTTCGCTGCCCTTCAGCGCCATCGAGTCCAAGTTTCTCATCGGACTGACCTTTCGCCTGATGCTGCGGGATATTATTTTCAGCAGCCAGCGGCGAAACAATCAGGGAATTCTCCAGCACCCGATCCGCAATTTGAGGCGCCACGCCGCGTATCAGGAAATCCTTCAGTATTCCTACCAGGATTATTTTGAGAAGTTTGTGGTTCCATACTATCAGGCGCGAGACAGGGCCACTCCCGCGGCGGAAGCGCTGGAAAAAGCCGGCGATTTGCGCACGTACGAGGCTGGTCTGCGCGCGAGCCCGAACATTCGAATCATCGTCAATCAAAACGATTTTCTCCTCGCGGACGAAGACTTGAAATGGCTGCACGCCACGTTTGGCCCGGAACAATTAACGGTTTTCGAGCAGGGCGGGCACTTGGGAAACCTTTTCGATCCGGCGGTGCAAAAGACCATTTTGCGAGCGCTGGACGGCTTGAAGGCAACTCTGGTCAAACCGTAGCCAAGGTAATTTGAAATCCGAACTGAGGATGCAACATCCGATCGCATGAGAATCCTCGTCATCGACATCGGCGGCACACATGTAAAATTGCTGGCCACCGGCCGCAAGCAGCGCGTTGAATTTCCGTCCGGCCCGAAAATGACCCCCGCTAACATGGTCGCGGCGGTGCGCGTCGCCACGGCCGGTTGGAAGTATGATGTCATTTCGATCGGATATCCCGGGCCCGTTGTTCATGGCCGCCCTCTCAGCGAACCGCACAACCTCGGGCATGGTTGGGTCGGCTTTGATTTCAAAAAGGCGTTTGGCCGCCGCCCGGTGAAAATGATCAACGACGCGGCGATGCAAGCGTTGGCAAGCTACAAAGGGAAACGAATGCTCTTTCTTGGTTTGGGCACTGGCTTGGGCTCCGCGCTGATTGTTGATGGCGTCATCGAGCCGATGGAACTGGCGCACCTGCCTTACAAGAAAGGCCGCACCTACGAAGAGTACGTCGGATTGGCCGGACTCAAGCGCTTGGGAAAAAGGAAATGGCGCCACCAGGTCAACGAAGTCGTCGTGCTGCTGAAGACGGCGTTGGGGGCTGACTACGTCGTTTTGGGCGGGGGCAACGCGAAGCTGCTGAAGAAGCTTCCGCCTGATAGCTACCTGGGCGATAACGCGAACGCGTTCCGGGGCGGGTATCGCCTTTGGACAAAGACTCTGTCTCGGCCGAGGAGAGAGCGATTCGTCCATTGATTGATGAAACGGAAGGATATGAACCCACGGGCTAACTCAACCGCATTTGGCGCGCCCGGAATCGAGCCCCGTTGGACCTCGAGCGCGAAGGAAGGCTTGGGCACAGCTTATCATACGAGCTGCCGCGTTTGGTTCACGCTCAGCCATGGCATCGTCAATGAGATCTACTACCCCTCGGTTGACCAGCCGAACACGCGCGATTTTCAATTTCTGATCAGCGACGGGCAAACGTTTTGTCACGAGGAAAAACGCGACTTGGACCACCAGATCGAATACCCGGAACGGGATTGTGTGTTCTATCGCCTCACCAATTCAGAACCCAACGGGCGCTACCGGCTGGTCAAACAGATCCTCGCCGATCCGCACCGTTCGGTGCTGCTCGTGCACACCAAACTCGAAGTGCTCGACGATTCGCTGCGCGGCAAGCTGCGTCTCTACGCGCTGTTGGCGCCGCACTTGGCGCGGCATGGCGCGGGCAACTCGGGTTGGTGTTCCGAAATTGGCGGCAACACCCTGCTGCACGCCGAGCACAAGGGGGTGCAGCTGGTCATGGGATGCAGCAACGGGTTTTCGCGCCGCTCCGTCGGGTACGTCGGCGCCAGCGACGGTTGGCAGGATTTGATGAAGCATTTCAAAATGGACTGGGAATTCCGCGCCGCCAGGCATGGCAACATTGCGCTGACGGGTGAAATCGATCTTGCGGGCGGCGACGAGTTCGGGATTGCCATCGCTTTTGGGCGAAGTTGCCAGAGCACCGTTTCGAAATTGCTGCAATCGCTGGCGGAGCCGTTCGAGGTTCATCGCGAAACGTACGTCCGCCAGTGGCAGCGCACGGTGGTGAATCCAAAGTGTGATTTCAGCCAGCACACGTTTGATGGCGGCCACATGTACCGGCTGAGCCGTTGCATCCTGCTCGCCCACGAAGACAAATCGTTTCAAGGCGCGCTGGTGGCCTCGATGAGCATCCCTTGGGGCGAAACGAAGAACGACGACGACATCGGCGGTTACCATTTGGTCTGGCCACGCGACCTGGCGCAGAGCGCGACCGCGCTGCTGGCTTCGGGCCAGACTGGAACTCCGCTCCGTGCGTTGATCTGGCTCGCTGCTATTCAGCGGGCGGATGGGAAATTCCCGCAGAATAGCTGGATCGATGGCAACGCTTATTGGCACGGAGTGCAACTGGACGAAGTCGCCTCTCCCATCCTGCTCGCATGGCGGCTGCACAGTGAAGGCGTCACGCTGGGCCGGTTCAATCCTTGTGTCATGATTTTGCGGGCCGCCGCTTATCTCATCCGGCAAGGACCGGTGACCGCCCAGGAACGCTGGGAGGAAAATGCGGGCTATTCGCCGTCGACGCTCGCCACCGTGATCGCCAGCCTGGTTTGCGCCGCGGAGTTTGCCAAACAGCGCCGTGAAACGGACGCGGCGGATTTTATGTTGCAGTATGCGGACTGGTTGGCGGGGCACGTTGAGGAATGGACTGTCACCACGGCCGGTGAATTGGTTGAAGGAGTCCCGCGCCATTACATTCGAATCAATCCGACAGATCCTGAGAAGCCCGATCCGCACGCCGATCCGAACACCACCATGCTCGCCGTCGCCAATGGCGGCGGGGTTCATCCCGCGAGGAATATTGTCGGCAGCGATTTTCTGCACCTGGTCCGGTTGGGCATTCGTGCGGCGGACGATCCCATCGTGCGCGACTCCATCGTCGTGATCGATCGCCACCTCAAGCGCGACCTGCCGCAAGGTCCGGGCTGGCGCCGCTACAACCACGATGGCTATGGCCAGAAAGACGACGGCACCGCTTTTGATGGAACCGGCGTGGGCCGCTGCTGGCCGATTTTAACGGGCGAGCGCGGCCATTACGAACTTGCGGCCGGGCGGGATCCAACGCCGTTTATTGCGGCGATGGAAAAGTTCGCCAACGAAGGCGGCATGATCAGCGAGCAATTGTGGGACGCCGAAGACACGGGAGGGATGCGGCGTGGGCTGCCCACGGGCGCGGCCATGCCGTTGTGCTGGTCGCACGCGGAATATGTGTCGCTCGTGCGCAGCGTCCATGACGGCGTCTGTTTCGATCGAGTCGAACCTGCCTTCCAGCGCTACGTGGTCGACCGCGTAAAGAATTCGCACGAAATCTGGAGCGCCCGACATCCGGTTCGCCGCATGCCAGCGGGACAGATCTTGCGCATCATCGCTGAGGCTGATGCGGCCATTGTTTGGTCGGCCGACAATTGGACCAGCACGAACAAAACGGACACTGCTCATCTCAGCGCGCTCGATTTGTGGTTCGCTGATCTTCCCACGAAAGACGGCCCGGAAGGTTCGGTGGTCGAGTTCACTTTCTTCTGGAAAGAAAACCAGCGCTGGGAAGGGCGGAATTATTCAGTCGTGGTCAGCGCGCCAAAGTAACTTCCAAATCAACGGCGGACTTTCAGCCCTTCCAGCGCGGCCAGCTTCGAAGCCTTGCGATCAAAACTCCAGAAGCCATCGCACTTCAGCGCCAAAGCGGAGGCCACGTGCAACAGATCGTAAGTGCGAAACCCGTGACGCGCGGTGTGCCGGAGGGAAAGTTCCTCAAACTGCTTTTCGAGTTCCGCCGCGGGAATCGCCACCGATCGCAGGAATTCAGCGTCCTGAATGTCACTGCGGAAATTCGCGTGCGCCAGCGCGGCCTGCTCCGGTGAGATGAACGCCCGACCTGCCTCGCGCGCAAGAAAGACGTGGAGCTGAAACGCGTTAAGAGTTTCCACCCGGTGCAACCACGTCAACGGCAGCGGCGCTGATTCGCCCCGTTTGGCCGTCATCAGCAGACGATCCGCGTCCTGACTCTCCGGCAGTTCCAGGTAAGCGCGGGTGAAGAAGTTAGTGTCCGCGTATGGACTCATTCACCCGCCATGAGTTTGTCCGCCAGCCGGACGTGCGAGGCCGGAATGGGTTTCGAGAAAATGGCTTTGCGCCGCGCCGCGAAATCCGGGAGGGAAGTAATCCTGGCCGACGGCGGCGCCACCGGTTGCACCGAATAGATGCGTCCGTCGCGCCGTTTGACGCGGACTGCGCCATCGCGGTCCGCTGCGTCCAGCACCGCCGCCGGCTGGCGATCCAGCTCTCTCACTGTAAACGTTTTCATGTCGGACATTATGTCGGCGCTCGCTGGAAAGTCAAGGGACAGCGGGGAGGCGGTGTTCCCCATAAGGCCGGGCGACCGACACGACGCTGGCGGTTTTGTCGAAGTGAAGTTCAAACCAGTGTCCGGCAAAGGTCGGTTCGACCATTTCGCCATCGACAAGCGGATGCTGCGCACGATTGCCGGCATCGCGGAAATCAATGAGAGCGGCGGTTACGAAAAACAGTTTGTGATTCTCTGAAATTGTTGATGAATTTCTTGCCCCGCCGTGTTGCGAGAGTGAGGGAGAGCGTCGATAGTAGATAGTGTGCGACTTGGGCAGTCTCAGATGGCACCCATGGGAGCGCGTGTCGAAATGAGCCGAGCCAGTCCTCAACTGCGCAATTGCGCCAAGCGCCTCATGACGCATGAGGAGCGAGAAAATAAATCCTCCTCGGCCCAAAGCCCGGCGGCCTTTCACGTTTGTGAGAAGCTGCGCAAGCATCTGGCGACCTTGATGGGCAACGGCGGTTTTCGCGCGCTCCATTCGCGCGCGCTGACGTTGGCCAGCAGTGAAGTTGCCTGGCTGCGCGGGGTCCACGTGAAGCCGGATGGGTCTTTGGAAGGGTGGGAAGAACTTCAGGCGCAACTCGACCCGGACGAAATTTTCGAGGGCAGAGTCGTTCTGCTCGCCCAGTTGCTTGGATTGTTAGTGGCCTTCATCGGCGAAGCTTTAACCTTGCGCCTGGTGCGCGAGGTCTGGCCGAAAGTTCGGTTGGGCATTTCGAGCTTCGGTAAAGGTGACAAAAATGAAGAAACAAAATAATGCGGCCCGGCCCAGACCGACGAAAGCGGTCGTGAGCCATCCGGCTAAAGTCAAAATCCGCAAACTGCCCACTGGCGTGCGCGGTCTTGACGAGATCCTGGGCGGCGGCATCCCGGAATTTTCTTTCAACATCGTCGCTGGCGCGCCCGGTTGCGGCAAAACCACCTTGGCTCACCAGATCGTTTTCGCCAATGCGACGCCGAAGGAACCGGCCCTTTATTTCACAGTCCTCGGCGAACCCGCGTTGAAAATGCTGCGCTATCAGCAGCAATATTCTTTTTTCGACGAATCGAAGCTGGGCAAGGCCATCCGCTTTATTAACCTGGCCGACGTGGTGCTGGAGAGGGATTTGAACGACGTCCTCGAGGAAATTATCCAGCAAGTCACGGCGGCCCATCCCGGCATCGTGGTTGTGGATTCCTTTCGCACCATCGTGCGCAAAGCGTCCAGCGCTGCGAGCGAAGTGGAGCTGCAATCGTTCATCCATCGCCTCTCCCAGTTTCTGAGCAGTTGGGAAGCCACCACATTTCTGGTCGGCGAATATGTCCCGGAAGAAGTGCGCGACGAGCCGCTGTTCACGTTCGTCGATGGCATTCTCTGGCTCTCGCAGGTGGCGGAAAGGAATTCGGTGGTGCGGAAACTGCAAATCATGAAACTGCGCGGGCAGGAATCGGTGCCCGGATTGCACACGATCCGCATCAGCAACGGCGGTCTGCAAGCCTTTTCACGGACGCTGGGATTGGCCGGCAACAAAGCCCAACCAGCGCGGCGGCGTCTTTCTGTCGGCCTTCCGGATTTGGACAAGATGCTGGGCGGAGGCATTCTCGAAGGCGATAGTCTCCTGGTGGCCGGGCCTTCCGGGACTGGCAAATCGGCGTTGGCTACGCAATTTATCGCCGAGGGACTGCGCCATGGGGAACCGGGAATAATGGCGATCTTCGAGGAACGCCCGCAAGGGTACACGCAGCGGGCAGGCACCTTCGGTCTGAACTTAAAAAAGGCGCAACAGCAGGGAACACTCGAAACCCTTTACCTTCGTCCGCTTGACCTTTCGGTGGATGAAACAATGCAAGAGATTCTCGATGCCATCGCCAGGATCGGCGCCAAACGGGTCGTGATCGATTCACTGGTCGGTTTTGAGATGGCGCTCGCGCCCAGTTTCCGCGCAGAGTTTCGCGAGTCGCTCTATCGCATGATCGGGGCGTTGACGGGCGCGGGGATCACGATTCTGAGCACGGTCGAGGTGGAGGACACATTTAGCGAGCTCCAGTTTAGTCATTACGCGATTTCGTTCCTCACGGATGACATTGTCCGGATGCGTTATGTCGAGATCGATGGCCAGCTTCGGAAGATCATTTTCGTCGTCAAAATGCGCGGTGGAAATCACAGCAAAGACATCCGCGAATATGTCATTACCGAAAAGGGCTTGGTGGTCATCCACCCGCGGCGCACCGACTATCACGGGTTGATCACAGGAATCCCTCACCGAACGGGCCCGCGCAAAGCGCAGGAAAACGAAACCGCGCCAGAACCGAAGGCGAGGAAGTAAAAGGAAATTGATGCCTGCGCAAACAAGCTCGCTGCCACCGACCGAACTACCCGACGTGCCGCGTCTTGCCCTCGCCATTACCGAGCACGCCCCGTTGCCGATGGCCACGGTGGAGGGCGCCACCCACATCGTGCGGTATGGCAACCCCGCCTTTTGCCGGTTGATGCGTAAACCGATGGGGCAACTCGTCGGGAAACCGCTCGACGAGCTGCTGCCGAAGAAGGACCAATGCCTGACGTTGATCGAGCGCGTTTTTCGCACCAAGCGACCGGAAAGCTATGTCGAACAGGAACCTTCCCAACCTCATCCCGTGTTTTGGTCTTATGTGATTTGGCCGGTGCTGGCAGACGAAGGACTCTTGGGAATCATGATTCAAGTGACCGAAACCGCGGAGGTCCATGGAAAGACGGTCGCGATGAACGAGGCGTTAATGCTCGGCTCGGTGCGCCAGCATGAACTCACCGAAGCGGCCGACCTGTTGAACGCCCAACTGCAAGCGGAAATCAGCGAGCGCAAACAGGCGGAAGAGGCGTTGCGCCGGGCCCAGGAGCAACTAACCAATCGCGCCGGGCAACTCGAAGGGCTGGTGGCCGAGCGCACCGCCGAACTGACCGCCATCAACAAACAGTTGGAAGCCTTCGGCTATTCCATCGCGCACGATTTGCGCGCGCCGCTCCGGGCCATGCAGGGATTTTCCACGATGCTGTTAGAGGAGGCTGGCTCAGCCCTGAACGACACGGCCAAGGACTACGCCGATCGGATCAATAGATCGGCGCAATTCATGGATGCCTTGTTGAGCGACCTGCTCGCTCTCGGTCGCATCAGCCAGCAGCGTGTGCAACTGACTTCGGTCAATCTGAAAACGGTCGTCGATTCCGTCCTGTCGCGTTTGCAAGATGACATCGACGAAAAGAACGCGCGCGTGGACAGCTCCGGGCCGTGGCCCGCCGTGCTGGCCCATGAGCCTACGCTATCCCAAGTGCTCTTCAATCTCATGAGCAACGCTTTGAAATTTGTGAGGCCGAACGTCCCGCCTGTGGTGCGGTTGCGGGCGGAAGAACAACCCGGCTTCATTCGCGTTTGGGTGGAAGACAACGGCTTTGGCATCGCACCCGAGCATCAAAGCGAAATCTTCCGCCTCTTCGCCCGCTTGGAAGGAGAGAAATATGCGGGCACCGGCATCGGTTTGGCGATTGTCCAAAAAGGAATCGAACGCATGGGCGGACGGGTGGGGGTGGAATCCGCCTCGGGCCAAGGGAGCCGGTTTTGGTTTGAGTTGAAGAAAGCGCGAATGTGAATATTCAAAAAAGCAAACGGGCGGCTGAGGTTTCCTCAGTAAGCGGCGAAGAATCCACTCGTTCCATTCTGTGAAATAAATTGTCATGCCCAGCTTGAGCCACGGTCAACAAACGATCCTTTTGGTGGACGACAGCGAGAATGATCTTTTTCTCATGCGCGTGGCCTTCAAGAAGGCCAATTACCACAAGCCCCTGCAACAGGTCCGGAATGGCGAAGAGGCCATTGCCTATCTAAAAGGCGAAGCCCCTTACTTTGACCGCAATAAATTTCCCTTGCCGACGATCATGCTGCTGGACCTGAACATGCCAAAGAAGAACGGTTTCGATGTCCTGGCCTGGGTGCGCGCCCAGCCCGGGCTCAAACGCTTGGCGATTGTCATCCTGACCGCCTCGATGCGCAGCGAAGACGTGGAGCGCGCCTTCGATTTGGGAGCGACTTCCTTCCTTGTCAAACCGAGCAATTTGGAGGCTTTGGCCACCATGATGCAATGCCTCTGCGATTGGGTTCAGATCAATCACTTTCCTCCTCTCGAGGAACGGGGAGAAAAGGCGGGATCCGTTATTCCAAAGTAAACGCACGGCATGCCCATCAAAAAAAGGGTGGGAGATTCAGCCGGCCCGGCGGAAATGGCCCCACACGTCAAAACCGTAGAGGCAAGCCGCGAGCCGTCGTCTGTTCTGACGATCAACGGCGGGTCGTCGAGCATCAAGTTCGCGCTCTTTCAAGTTGGCGAACCGCTCGAGCGGGGGCTGTCCGGAAAGGTCGATCGCATCGGCCTGATTGGGACGAATCTGACGTTCAACGACCCGAGCAGAAAACAGCAGCACAGCCGCAACTGCACCGTTGCCAAACACAAATCGGCTGCGAATCTCCTGATTGATTGGCTCGAAAAACAGAATGGGTTTGCCTCAATCCGATCGATAGGACACCGCGTGGTGCATGGGATGACGCATACCCAACCGGAGCGGGTCACGCCAGAGCTGCTCGATGAACTGCATCGCATCACGCTGTATGACCCGGAACATCTGCCGCTTGAGATCGAGTTGATCGAGACGTTTCGCCAGCGCTATCCGAAACTGCCGCAAGTCGCGTGCTTTGACACCGCCTTTCACCGCACCATGCCGCGCATGGCGAAGTTGCTGCCGATCCCGCGACGTTTCGATGCCAACGGAGTTCAACGCTACGGTTTTCACGGTTTGTCTTATGAATTCCTCATGGAGGAACTCGCGCGTCTCGGCGACCCGGCGGCAACGAAGGGCCGTGTGATCCTTGCTCATCTCGGCAACGGCGCGAGCCTGGCCGCCGTGCGCGATGGCAAGAGCATCGACACCAGCATGGGCTTCACGCCAACGGGAGGATTGATGATGAGCAGCCGCTCAGGGGACTTGGATCCGGGACTGGTCTCGTACCTGGCGCGCACCGGACGAATGAGCGTCGCGCAATTTCAGGCGATGGTGAACCGCGAGTCTGGGCTGCTCGGAGTTTCGGAGATCAGCTCCGACGTTCGCGATTTGCTGGCGCGTGAATCCGATGACGTTCGCGCGGCCGAAGCCGTCGCGCTGTTCTGCTACCAGGCGAAGAAATGGATCGGCTCCTTCGCCGCGGCGCTCGGTGGATTGGACACGCTCGCCTTCGCCGGCGGCATCGGCGAAAATGCGCCACCCATCCGCACACGCATCTGCGAAGGACTCGGCTTCCTTGGCATTGAATTGAACGAGGCGCGCAACACGAAGAACGCACCGCTGATTTCGATGGACGTCGGTCGAGTCGCCGTGCGTGTTATCCGCACGGATGAAGAGCTCATGATCGCGCGCTCGGTCTGCCGTGTGCTTGGACTTGGCGTGGCGTGACGTGCCGCCAAAAAAAGCTGGCGCGAGATTTGAGCGGCGAACGACACCCGGATTTATTTTCCTTTCGTGCCGGGCAGCGCTTTCAGATTCGAGGACGTCAAAACCTGCATCTGGCGAATGGCGATTTGATTCAGCCGCTTGAGCCGTTCGCCCTGCGGTAATCCCATGTGGATGAACTCGGCGTTCATGCCTTCCATGTTGGCGAGGACGAGCAGTTGCTCGACGCTGGCGTAATCGCGGACGTTGCCTTCCAGTTTGGGATTTGCTTCGCGCCATTGCCGGGCGGCGTGGCCAAAGAGCGCGACGTTGAGCAAGTCCGCTTCCGTTGCGTAAGTAATGGCGGCCTGCGCAGGGGTGACTTCGGGCGGGATGAGATGCGCCTTCACCGCGTCGGTATGGATGCGATAATTCAGCTTCGAGAGCGTGCGGTTGAGATTCCACGCGAGCGAGAGGCGGCGGTTCTCGTCGTCCTTCAGTCGGCGAAATTCTTTGACCAGGTAAATCTTGAACTCCGGGCTGATCCACATGCCGAACTCGAAGGCGATGTCGGGGTGGGCAAACGTGCCGCCATATCGCCCCGGCGTGGCTTTGAGACCGATGGCGTTGGTTTTCTCGACCCAATCCTTCACGCTGATCTTGTAGCTGTTGAGGCCGGCCTGACTTTTAATTATGGCGAATTCGCCATAATTAAAACCGGGGTTGAAAACGGATTCCCAGATGCCAAGAAACTCGACCGTATTGCGATTTCGCAGCCAATCCGAGATAAAGAACTCGCCGTCCTTCGCTTGGAGCATGTCCGTGAGGGAGATGTAGTCGCCATCCTTGCCAGAGAGTATGGACACTGCCGTTCCGTGGACTTCGATGACGGATTTCTCAGGATTGCTCATGGCAATTTGTCACGCGGTGAAAACTATCCGAAGCAGCGGCGGCTGCAAAGCGTCGAGTCGCTTTTGGGGACTCGCAAAGAATCAGACCTTCTCGCAGCCGGCAAACAGTTCGTTCCAATCGCAGCGAAGCACGACGCGCAAACGCGCCAAGGTGGGCAGGCTGGCCCTGTCCCGCGATTTGCACCCCGTTCGATTTGCTGGAAGCTTGAGCCATGAAAGAAAACGAAATCCTCTCTGAGATTCACCTCGTCCGGGAAGAAATCGCCCGCGAATCTGGTTATGACGTGAAAGAAATATTCCGGCGGATGCGCGCCCAGACCGAACAATTGAAAGCTCAAGGCTGGCGTGTGGTTTCACTCGAACCGCGCGAACGACCGGATGCGGCTTATGCCCTCCACGATAAATCAGCCGACAAACCAAAGTAATTCCGTGAAAACAGCCCCCACATTTTCGCGCTCCTGTTGCTTGTTCCGCTGACGGCGCACCCGCAAGTGAGCAGCGGCAGCAATGGGAGCGACGGCGCGTTCATTGCCACGGCTCATTTCATCATCGACGTGATCGGGCATTCGGATAGCGTTTGCCACTGGTGGGCGTCGAAGGCTGGATTCCAGACCGTAAATTGCTCAAACCCATCGCCGATTTAAAAAACGAAGGACTTTTTGAAAACATGGATTCAGCTCAAGAAGCCGTACGGCAAAGCCACCTTTTCCCGCGTCCGCAACGCCCGCTGCTTGGGTTGGGAAGACGCTTTTGACGTCGAGTTCCAAGACGGCCTGTGCTTCCTCGAACCTCACGCCACGATTCGCAAGGCGAACCGCATTTCTGCAAAGGCCATCCCCGTCAGCGTGGAAGTGGACGACGACCTCGGCAGTCATTTCAAAGTGAGATACGACACCGGTGAAGTGGCCGAAGTCTCCTGGGCTTTCATCCGTGAACTGCCGCCCCGAAGCCCGCCGAGGCGAAAGACATCTCGGAGGCTTCAGCGCTCTGTCGGGCTCGTGCTGATACTGGCCCAGTGCTTGTGCTTGAGCGCACGGGCGCAAGTGAACAGCGGCAGCAATGGCTTTCAAGTTCTTGGCCGCTCACCGCACAGAACTTCAATCTGGAATCTACAACCAATCTCGCCGCAATTAATTCTTGGACATCCGTAACGACCGTTCCGGCAGTCGTGTATTTACAGAACGCCGTCACGGATCCGATTTCCGGCAAGGCAAAATTCTTTCGGTTGAAAAAGTAGCATCGGGCGAGACACCCGATGCGGCAGGCGAGACGCCCGCGCAACCTTAGCCGTGTCCATCGGTGTTCATTCGTGGTTGAAAATCTTTGCGCCTCTGCGCCTTTGTGTTCTATGCGTTCTCTTGCGGAAAAAGAAATCCGCAATGATGTGGGCGTTTTGGCGGTCAGTGAGTCATAATCACTGACTTGGAAAATTCGAGTTGCGGCACGGTCAACAAACGGGATTGAACCATGAAAACTAAAACTCTCACTCCGGAGCTGCTGCGCAAGATGGATGCGTATTGGCGGGCCGCGAACTATCTCTCCGTCGGGCAGATTTATCTTTACGACAATGCGCTGCTCAGAAGGCCGCTCAAGCTCGACCACATCAAACCGCGCCTGCTCGGCCATTGGGGCACGACGCCGGGGCTGAACTTTATCTACGCTCACCTGAACCGCGTCATTAAGGAAAAAGACCTCAATGTCATTTACATCACCGGGCCCGGCCACGGCGGACCTGGGTTGGTGGCGAACGCTTACTTGGAAGGCACCTACAGCGAAGTCTATCCCAACATCGCGCAAGACGAAGGCGGGATGAAGCGGCTGTTCAAACAGTTCTCTTTTCCCGGCGGCATCCCGAGCCACGTCGCGCCGGAGACGCCGGGCTCGATTCACGAGGGCGGCGAACTGGGCTACTCACTGTCGCACGCTTTCGGCGCCGCCTTCGATAATCCCGACCTGCTCGTCGCGTGCGTGGTTGGCGATGGCGAGGCGGAGACTGGCCCGCTCGCCACCAGTTGGCACTCGAATAAATTTCTCAATCCGGTTCATGACGGCGCGGTGCTGCCCATCCTGCACTTGAACGGCTACAAGATTGCCGGCCCGACCGTGCTGGCGCGCATTCCGCACGACGAACTGGAAGCGCTCTTTCGCGGTTACGGATACGCGCCCTATTTCGTCGAGGGGGACGACGCGATCATGATGCACCAACTCATGGCCGCGACGCTCGATGCGGTCGTGGCTGAGATCCAGCGCATCCAACGCGAGGCGCGTGCGAACGGTTTCAAGAAGCGGCCAAACTGGCCCATGATTATTTTGCGCTCACCGAAAGGTTGGACCGGCCCGAAAAGCGTGGATGGCAAACCCACTGAAGGCACATTCCGCTCGCACCAGGTGCCGATGGGGGACATGAGTCATCCCGGCCACGTGAGGATTTTGGAGAAGTGGATGAAGAGTTATCGTCCGCAGGAGTTGTTCGACCAGGCTGGCAAGCTCCGTTCCGAACTTGCAGACCTCGCCCCGAAAGGCGAGCGCCGCATGAGTGCCAATCCACATGCGAACGGCGGTCTCCTGTTGCGCGACCTGTGCCTGCCGGATTTCCGCGATTACGCGGTCAAGGCGCCAAAGCCTGGTGCTCTGAACGGCGAAGCCACTCGCGTCCAGGGCGAGTTCATCCGCGACGTGATGAAACTGAACCCGACAGACTTTCGCGTGTTCAGCCCGGACGAAACGTCCTCGAACCGCTGGGGCGCCGTATTCGAAGTGACAAACCGCTGTTCGACTGCCGAAATTGTTCCGGGTGACGATCACGTCGCGCCTGATGGCCGTGTGATGGAGATGTTAAGCGAGCATCAGTGCGAAGGCTGGCTGGAAGGTTACCTGCTCACCGGCCGTCATGGGTTCTTCTCCTGCTACGAAGCGTTCATTCACATCGTCGATTCGATGTTCAATCAGCACGCCAAATGGCTCAAGGTGGCGAATCACATTCCGTGGCGCCGGCCGATTGCTTCGCTGAATTACCTGCTGTCGTCGCACGTATGGCGGCAGGACCACAACGGTTTCAGCCATCAAGACCCCGGCTTCATCGATCATGTCGTGAACAAGAAGGCGAAAGTCATCCGTATCTATTTGCCGCCGGACGCGAACACGCTGCTCTCCGTGACGGATCATTGCTTGCGCAGCCGCAATTACGTGAATGTGATTGTGGCCGGGAAACAACTTGCGCTCCAGTGGCTCGACATGGACGCGGCCATCAAGCATTGCACCGCTGGCATCGGCATTTGGCCGTGGGCAAGCAACGACCAGGGCGGCGAACCGGATGTGGTCATGGCGTGTTGCGGCGACGTGCCAACGCTCGAAACCTTGGCGGCGGTCGAATTGCTGCGGAAGTTTTTCCCCGAGTTAAAAGTCCGGGTGATCAATGTGGTTGACCTGATGAAACTCCAACCGCGCAGCGAACATCCGCACGGGTTGCGTGACAAAGATTTTGACGTGCTCTTCACGGCGGACAAACCGATCATCTTCGCTTATCACGGGTATCCCTGGCTGATTCACCGGCTCACGTATCGCCGCACGAATCACAAGAACCTCCACGTGCGCGGCTACAAAGAGGAAGGCACAACCTCGACTCCGTTCGACATGGTAGTGATGAACGATCTGGACCGCTTTCATCTCGTCGCCGACGTGATCGATCGTGTGCCGCAACTCGGTCCGAAGGCCGCTTATGTGAAGCAAGCCATTCGGGACAAGCTCATCGAGCACAAGCAATACATCGCGAAGCATGGCGAGGACTTGCCGGAGATTCGGAATTGGAAATGGGGGAGAAGTAAGCGACCGGCCGTAGTCCAAAGGATTTCCGGGCTCGATTCACCATTTGAATATGGGGCGAACACCCGATAGCAAACGGCCAAACCACGGCCTAGCGTGAGAAATCCGGCGGACGCTCGCGCAATACGCGGAACTCAAGGACATCATCGCCATGCTCGGCCTGGAGCAACTTTCGCCGGAGGACCGGAAGGTAGTCGCCCGCGCTCGCCGGCTGGAGCGATTTCTTACCCAGCCTTTTTTCACGACGGAGCAGTTCACCGGCCTCAAAGGAAAACTGGTCAGCCTCCAGGAGGCGCTGGATGGCTGTGAGCGAATCCTGCACGACGAATTCAAAGACTACCCGGAGAGCGGTCTCTACATGATCGGGCCGATTGGCGAAGGGAAGAAGAAGGGCACGCCTGGCAAACCAGCGACGAAGGCCGAACCCGGGGACAAACCTGCCGCGAATGGCAACCCAAAGCCTGCTGCTGATTCCAAGGCCGAAGCCAAGTCTGAACCAAAGGCCGCCGTTGCCGCCAAGCCGGAGACCAAGGCCGAAGGCAAAAGACCCGCACCACCACCGCCCGACTGGTGATGGACAATAAAGATGGACTCTTCAAACCCGACACCTATGTCAACGCTGAAATCACAGTGGATCAAGGCGAACGACTGTTAGCGCTGGCGGCGGCGGTGTTTGATACCGGCACGTGCGGCGTGTCTTTGATCACATCACCAACGGTGTGCATCTGGGCGCATGGGTGCCACCGTCCTTCGCGGGACTGTTCGACCGCCATGTCCCCGGCTGGCGGGAAGACAACGCCAGTCTGCGGGGAGCGCTCAACAAGGAAGGCGGCGGCTGGAATAATCGGGGCAACTTTCCGGTTGGGAATCAGCCACTGGAGCATCAGATTCACCCATCAAGGATTCTCTTGCCGCAAATGGAATCCGTGTCCATCGGTGTTCATCCGTGGTTAAAATTCTTTGCGCCTCCGCGTCTTTGCGTTGAAACGGATCGGCGTTTGCGGATGGTGATTGATTGGTTGTGAATCCCGGTTTCCTGGCGGTCGGCAGAGATTTCCAGCATGCAAATTCCAGATGAGGGAGCGCGAGCGCGAGAGACAACAGTTCAAGTTTGGCGGTTGAATCCGCTGCGCATCACGCGCACCATTGGCTGGCGTGGACACGACTGCCTTGATTGAATTGATCAACCGCTACAAGAACGATTCCGAATCGGTCTATAATACCTGGTTCATCAATGGCGCGGAGCGAATGAAGGCATTTCGCGCGATTCGCCGCGGCGTCAAGGACACGGTGGATGCCATAGCAGCCGGCACATTTGGGAATGACTTCAAAGGTTCGCCGCTGGAAGTTGTACTCACCGCCATCACCGAACAGAAGCAGGTCTTCGAGGGCGCGGCGCATCCGTTTTACTGGAAGCCCAAGCTGCGCATTCCCGACATCTACGAGAATCCGACAAACAAACAGAAGTTCGGCGCGTTCCTGCGAGCCTGCCTTACCGCGACCCGCGACGATCAGGTGCTTGCCGAAATGAGCCGTCTCGGTGCCGCACAAATCAAAGGACTCGGCCCGGCCGTCGCGAGTATCATTTACTTCCTGCATCCCACGATCGTACCGCCGTTCAACACCGCGATGGTCAACGGCTTCAACGCCCTGTTTGCCGACAAAAAGAAACTCGGCTCGTGGGCAAGCTACCTCGACATGCGCGAAGTCATCGTTCGCACGAACGAAGAAGTGCGCGACCATCTCTCCAAAGACCTCGGCGCGTTCGCCGGGTTGCTGTTTGAAATTGGCAGTGGCCGGCTCGTTATCGCAGGCAACGCGGAAAACGTCCTTCAACAGACGAAAGAGAAAGCAGAAAAAGCCGCCCGCGCCCGCCACAAGGAAGTCCTGGCTGAACAGGAGGAGGAATCCGAGCACACGCAGATGCAACATCTCCTCATCAAAATTGGCCGTGCGCTGAAATACGACGTTCACGTCGCCCGCAACGACCGGCATCGCACCTGTCACGGAGAGGGTTTTGCGATGCTCACCGTGCCGCAATTGCCGCCGCAAAACTGGCCGACGGAAGTGATGGACACGGTGACATTGATTGACGTGATTTGGATCAAGCCCGGCTCAGGCGAAATCGTCAGCGCGTTTGAAATCGAAAAGAGCACGTCCATTTACAGCGGCATCCTGCGGCTGGAAGATTTGGCCCGCTCGATTCCCGGCGGCGCGTGCCGGCTCTACCTCGTCGCACCCAACGACCGCGAAAAGGAAGTGATGGCACAGCTCTCGCGCCCGGCCTTCCGCTCCGACCTCGAAGCAATCTCGTTTGCATTCCTTCCCTTCAAGGAACTCTCCGAACACTGCGATGCGCTCTGCAAGTTTGGCGAGGATCATAGCATCCTGCGGAAGATTGCCCGCTTGCCAGTTCAGCCTCAGGCACAGCCCGGTGGCTGATTCCTCGCAAAAACGTCTTCTGGCGAACGGTGTTCCTCCATGATCCTCGGCTGAGGGATCGACCATACGGGTTATACCCCATAGCGGAGTCGCCCGCGCCCGCGTAATCTCAGCATTCGCACCCGTGCAAGCCACGTTAATTTGCTAACGATTGAAGATGAAAGTTTCGCCGCAACCGAGAGTCAACGCCTTGCTCCGCATTTTCGCGGGGGCATTCGCGTTGCTGTGGCTCGTGGGCACTGTTTTCAGCATAGGGTGCGTCTGCCATTGCGCCGATCACGGGGAAGCCCGCGCAGCCGATGCCAGTCCGCTTCACGAGCACGACGCCGTATCCGCGCAGGAACAGGGGCACACGCACACCGCCAAGGCGCACCAACACGCCACGGCTTCCCACCACGACGTCCGAGAAACGCCGCAGGGTCACTGCGGCAAGAATGGCTGCGAACAACAGCATCGTTGTTCGGCGACCATTCAGGGGTTCGTGCAGACGCCACCGGTCTTCATAATCCCGAATCCGATTTCACAACCGGTGCTCAACATTTCCCTCTCGTGCGCGGCGCGTGAACACATGTTCGCTGCTCCCCCACGCGAGACTTTGCGCCGAGCCAAACCACGCGATTGGGTCTTCACGCCTGTGGTGTGTCTTGGCCCGGCGTTCCGCAGCCTCGCTCCGCCTTCTCTCGCCTGAGTGAATCCGAAGCGCGCCCTTGCGTGCGGCTGATTCAACGCTTGCGCCGACTCCGTGTTATTGTCCATACCCGCCGGAACGACCGCCATTGATCCCGCACATGAGCCAGGCGACCACCGCAAGAAATGAATTTGCGAGCACGACGCTCGCAGCAACAACAAACAGCAACTCAACCACCAGATAGAAAGACACAGCTATGAAAACGAACCACAACCTCCTCAATAAAATCAGCCTCGGTTTGGGACTCGCGGGCGCTTTGGCGTTCGCGAGCGGCTGCGCGACAAACTCCAGCACCGGCGACCAAATGAAGCCGATGAAGGGCGGCGAGCACCAGATGATGCTCAACAAAATTGAGACTACGCAGGATTTTGCCGCGCTCAAAACCGACGATAGTTTTGCAATGGTATGCGCCAAGTGCAAAACCGTGTCGGTCTCCCGCGTGAAGCAAGGGATGAAGGGCGCTGAAATCATCATGGCAGGAGGGCAGACCAAGGAACTGATCGGCACACATGCGTGCGCCGGTTGCAATTCCACCATCACAGTTACCGGTCATGCCAAGGGCAACATCACTGAACTCAAGCACAGTTGCGGGGCGTGCGGTGACGACTCCGCCTTTTGCTGCGCAGCCAAGCCCGGCAGCGGCGCGACCAAGGGAATGGAGAAGTAACGTTCACGCCGACCCGGACTTCACCGGGCGGTGCGTGGCGAGCCTTCAACTCCCACGCCCGCCCGCGCCAAAACAAACCCAAACAGTCCAACACCGGCTGCGCTTCGCAGTGCGTGTGCCTGGAACTGACGCACCCGACCGCGCAGAAAGCCTGCATCGCCGGTTCGTTTAACGACTGGCATCCGAGTGTCACGCCGATGATTCGGTTGAGCGACGAGACCATGGCGAAAACAAAACGAATCATATTTTGTGGAGCGATTGCCGGCCTCTTGCTGGTGCTCTCAGGTTGCGCCTCGACATCCGAGCGCGGTTCGACTCAGTCGCTCAACGCAGAGGACACGGCTCGCTCCCACGAGCAAGTCGGCGGTGCGACCTCTTCCCGCAAGCAACTGCCGGAACTGAATGACGCTTCGGGACCGAATGATTACCTCGCCTACGCCGCGCTCGAAATGGTGTCGCAGGGGCGGACGCTGCCCGACCCGGAGTTCAACTACGGTTACTTCATTCAGGAAGTCGAGACGCGCGTCGGACCGCAGGAGCAACGTGTGGGCCTCAGCCAGATGTTCCCGTGGTTCGGCAAATCGAGACTGCGGGGCGAGGCGGCGCTGGAAGGCGCTAACGCAATGCAGCAGCAGTATGAAGCCGCCAAGCTCAGGCTCTTCGACGAGGTCAAACAGGCTTACTACGAGCTTTACTACGTGGGCCACGCCGTCGGCATCGTGGCCTACGACGAGACGAAGCTCGTCAACGTCAACGATGGTTCAGAAATACATCGTGAAGGCCTATTTCTAATAAAATGATCCCTGAACGCCACAATGCACCGCAGCACAATCACCGCGCCAACCGGGCTGCGGACGCGGGAGACTGCACCTGCAGCGTCGATTCCAACCTGTTTTGGCGGCGGTTGGGACGGTTCTTTGCGGCCACGGTGTTGGCGAGTTTCGTTTTGAACGAAATCTGGGAAATGGCGCAGATGTCCGGTTACGTCGAAACCGCAGGACATTCCTGGACGAGCACGCTCGCTCTTTGCACGGGGGCGGCGGTGGGTGATGTGGGAATCATCTTGGGCATTTGCGCGGCGGGCTCGCTGGCCGCTGGCGATCTCCGCTGGGGCCTGCGCGACCGCTGGAATATTTACGCCACGGCGGCTGTTCTGGGGCTGGCTTATGCGGCGCTGGTGGAACAAGCGGCGCTGCCCGCCGGGCGCTGGTCGTACACGGAGCGCATGCCTGTGGTACCCGGGCTTGGCGCGGGCCTCTGGCCGCTGCTGCAAATGACCCTGCTGCCTCCGCTCACTTTCTGGGTTTCCAGGTGGTGGGCTGGGCGCGGCACAACGAAAGGAAATTTATGATGAATCAAACTGACGGATGGATGGGCGGAGGGATGTGGATCTGGACGGTGATCGGCGTCGTAGTGGTGGTCCTGCTGGTCGTCCTGATTGCGAAGCTGTCCAAGAAATAATCGTGCGTTTAGACCGGCCTGTGAAGCGAACTGTTGACCATGAAATCAAACCTATGCTGATCAAATTACCGACTGAGAAAACCGTGAGTGAAGCTGCGGCTGCTTTGCAGGCTGCCGTTCAAGCCAATCATTTTGGCGTCATGCAGGTTCACAACCTCAAAGAGACCATGACGAAGAAGGGCGTGGAGTTCGCCCGCGAATGTCTGATCTTCGAGGTCTGTCAGCCGCAACAAGCGAAGAAGGTGCTCGATGAAAACATGAGCGTCTCCACCGCGCTGCCGTGCCGAATCTCCATTTACGAGGAGGGCGGCAAAACCATTCTGGCGGCCTTAAAGCCCACCACTCTGCTGGCGATGTTCAACACGCCGCAACTCAAAGCAGTGGCGCAGGAGGTGGAGGACACGATTGTTAAAATCATGAAGGAAGCTGCGGCGGGCTGAGTGGAATGAAATCTCGCGCAGGGTGGTCACCCAATAGTGAAGGTTGGCGGGCACCCATCAGTAGTTAATGGCCTCTATGGTTCGACCGACTTGATTAAAAGTCAAAGCGCACGATGGAGTTGAACGGTGGGCCTTCGCTGCGCCGGAGTAGTTTTGCACTCGAAACGGAGCAAGTTTCATAAACGCACGAACAACTGACCAATGGCCACGGCGAAAGCAGGACGATCCTCCTATGAAAGAACACCAACACGCACCCAAAGATAAGCCCGAAACCAAGCCGGCGCATGACGAGGTGGCCAAGAAGGCATACGCCATCTATGAGAATGTTAGCGGTCACTCAAACTGACCCACCCAGGGTCGAAATGGAAGGCTTCAAACTGACCCACCTTGAGCGCAGCAAACGGCTGCGAATTTTCCGGAAATTCCGGAGGATGAGCCGCCGATATGGCAAACCAACTCAAGGTGCAAGAACAACAAGCAGTCATCAATTTGGCCAACCGGGGCTGGGGCATTCGCAAGATTGCCCGAGAACTGGGCCTGAGCCGGAACACCGTCCGCAATTACGTGCGGGCGTTACGGTGTGATGATCCCGGGGCTTTAGCCGAAGGCATTTTACGATCCGGAGAAGTTGGCAAGGCTGCAATGCAGCCCATCCAAACTGACCCACTTTCGACCTCCGGCAATAACGGGCGAAAAAGCCTCTGCCAGGACTATGCCGCGCTGATCGCAACCAAAGCTGAGGCGGGGCTGACAGCTCAGCGGATTTATCAGGACTTGAAAGTGGAGTTGTCCTTTAGCGGCTCCTATCAATCAGTCAAACGGTTCGTGCAAAAGCTGCGGCGAACCAATCCCAAACTGGTTTGCCGGATCGAAGTGCAGCCCGGGGAAGAGGTCCAAGTAGATTTTGGAGCTGGGCCGATGCTGGTCGCCCCGGAAGGCGGGAAACGCAAAACGTGGATCTTTCGGATCGTCCTGAGTTATTCGCGCAAGGCTTACAGCGAGGCGGTGCTGCGGCAAGACACCGAGACGTTCATCCGTTGTCTGGAAAATGGGTTTCGCCATTTTGGTGGATCGGTCTTGAGCATTAACCTCGATAATCTCAAAGCGGCGGTTCTCCAGGCCGACTGGGCCGATCCGGAATTCAATCCCAAGCTGATCGATTTTGCCCGTCACTATGGCACAACCATCTTGCCTTGTTTGCCACGCGTTCCCGAACACAAAGGAAAAATCGAATCGGGCATAAAATACATCAAGAGAAACGCCCTGGCCGGCCGGACCTTTGCGTCACTGGCGACCCTCAACCAATTTCTGGCGCACTGGGAAAAAACGGTGGCCGACGTGCGCATCCACGGCACAACCAAACGCCAAGTGGCCGAGCTTTTCCGCAGCGAAAAATCTTCCCTGCTGGCTTTGCCCGATTCTTTGTTTCCTCTGTTTCGGGAAGGTCCGCGCACCGTCCATCGCGACGGGCATGTGGAAATTGAGAAAGCGTTTTATCATGTCCCTCCCGAATATCTCCGGCGCGATGTGTGGGTGCGATTTGACAGTCGCGAGGTTCGGATCTTCGTCAAGGAGAAGGACGGCTCGTTAAAACAAATCCAGCTGCACCGCCGATTGGAGCCAGGCCAATTTACCAATGCCCGCGGGATCGGCGGCGGCCAGGGCACTCTCCAGGCTAACTTGCGCTATTGGCAAGGCCGCGCCGGCCACCTGGGTCCTGCGTGCGAACAATGGGCCAATGCCGTCGCGACTCATCGCCAAATTGGGGGCATGCGCACGTTGATGGGATTAGTGAGTTTGGCCAATCGGCATTCCTTAGCCGAACTCAATCGAGCCTGCGAACGGGCTTGTGCCAAAGGCACCTGGCGCTTGCGCGATGTGCGCGCGCTTTTGCAGGTGAAGGAAATCCAGGCTCAACTGACTTTTGAAGAGCATCATCCTTTGATCCGCAATCTCCGGGAATACGGGATCTTCATTCAAACTCGAAACCAAACCTCATGAATCAAAACCTCGTTCAATACGCGCGCCAGCTTCGTCTTTCAGGGCTCTTGTCCAGTTTGGAACTGCGCTTGCAAGAAGCCCGCACGCATCAACTGAGTCATGAACAGTTCCTGGGAATGGTCTTCCAAGATGAACTGAATATCCGGCAGCAACGACTGATTGACAAACGGACCAAAGCCGCCGGCTTTCGCGATCAGAAAACGTTGGAGGATTTTGACTGGACCTTTAATCCGACCATCAAACGGGAGCAAATGTATGATTTGGCCGCCGGCCATTTTATTCGCCAGCGCCGGGACTTGCTCTTGGTTGGCCCGCCCGGATTAGGCAAAAGCCACCTCGTTCAAGCAATTGGTTACAACGCCATCAAAGCCGGTTTCCAGGTTGTTTATTGTTCCATTTTCGATCTCGTCCACGAACTGCAAGCCGATCAATCTCCGGCGGAGTTGGACCGCACTCTGGCCCGTTATCTCAAGCCTGATCTGCTGGTCGTCGATGATATGGGACTCAAAGTGCTGCCGCCTAGATCCGGAGAAGTGCTCTTTGAAATCGTGATGCGGCGTTATGAAAATCGATCGACGCTCATGACCTCCAACCGCCCCATCGAGGAATGGGGAAAACTGCTCAACGATGTTCCAGCAGCCACGGCCATTTTGGACCGGTTTCTGCACCACGCCGAAATCATTCAAATGACCGGACGCAGCTACCGGCTTCGCAATGCAGGAGCGGCGCTGCCAAAGGAGAAGGCTACGGAAAACAATGGAACGAGCCGGGGCCAGACTGAAAAGAAAAAATAAAATTATGGGCGGAACTGCCAAGACAAATGGAACTCAAAAAACAAATGCCGATGCAAACGAAGCGTGAGGGGACTGGGGTCGGTCAACCTGGGGCGCGCCCAAAAATGGGGCCCCGGGCGCTACGTCGCAAACCGCGAGCCACGGGCCGCTGTGCTTCGGTTTGCGACGGCGCTACCCCATTTTTGACCGCGCCCCAGGTTGACCTCGACGCACCAGCAATCGAAGCCCACAAAGCAAGGAAGTGGGAAATGAACACGGGCTGGAGTCAGGAACATCAATGACTAAACTCAGCAGAGAAGACTTGAACTCGGACTCAATAAAAAGCTAAACATCGCCCGCCAGGGTGGGTCAGTTTGATTTCGACCCGAGGTGGGTCAGTTTGATTCGACCGCTGACAATGAGAAGGAAGGGCGTCCGCAAGGACATGCCGAGCAGAATTGGTTGGAGGCCGAAGGCAAAACGCCGCACGCCGGCTCCGACCATCCGGATCAACACGATCACCATGACCATCATGCGCACATGGCGGCGGATTTCCGGAAACGGTTCTGGATCTCACTGGTCCTGACCCTGCCGATTCTCGTCCTCTCGCCGATGCTCCAAAAGCTGGTGGGACTGCGAGAAGCCATTAGCTTTCCCGGTGATCTCTATGTTCTGTTTGGCTTTTCCTCAGCGGTCTTCTGGTATGGTGGCTGGCCGTTTCTCAAGGGATTCTTTGAGGAAATAAAATCCCGCCGCCCCGGGATGATGACACTCATCTCCGTTGCCGTCGCGACGGCATATATTTACAGCGGTGCCGTCGTCTTCGGCCTGACGGGCAAGATGTTCTTCTGGGAGCTGGCCACCCTGGTTGACATCATGTTGCTCGGTCATTGGATTGAGATGAAGTCCGTGATGGGCGCATCGCGCGCTTTGGAGGAGTTGGCCAAACTCATGCCTTCCGACGCCCACAAGCTCATGCCCGACGGCAGCGTAAAGGATGTACCGCTGGGCGAACTGGCGGTGAATGACAAAGTCCTGATCAAGCCCGGTGAGAAGATTCCTGCGGACGGTGTCATCGTTGCGGGCGAGAGCTCGGTCAATGAGGCGATGCTCACCGGGGAATCAACCCCAGCTGCCAAAAAGACGGGCGGAAAAGTCATCGGCGGGGCCATCAACGGGGAAGGTTCGTTGACCATTGAGGTCAAGGGCACCGGCAAGGATTCGTTTCTGTCGCAGGTCATCGGCCTCGTCAAACAGGCTCAGGAAAGCAAATCAAAGACTCAGGACCTCGCCAACACCGCGGCGCTGTGGCTCACCATCGTTGCCTTGGGCGGCGGCGTGATCACCCTCGTAGTTTGGCTGGCTTTCATGGGCAAGGACTTCGCGTTCGCCATCGAACGCGCCGTGACCGTCATGGTCATCGCCTGCCCGCATGCCCTGGGCCTTGCCGTGCCGCTGGTGGTGGCCGTCACCACTGCTCTGGCCGCGAAAAACGGATTGCTCATTCGCAATCGCGTTGCTTTCGAAGGCGCGCGGAAACTACAGGCCATCATTCTTGACAAGACCGGCACGCTGACTGAGGGCCGGTTTGGCGTGACCGACACACTGGTGCTTTCGCAGGACATCAACGAAGAAACGCTGCGCACCTACGCGGCCTCCGTGGACGCGAATTCCGAACATCCCATCGCCAAGGCCATCGCCGCTGCTTCGGAAAAGAAGCTGCCCGTCGAAAACTTCAAGGGCATTCCGGGCAAAGGCGCCGAAGGCCGGGTCGAAGGCAAAGAGGTCAAGGTGGTCAGCCCGGGCTTCTTGCACGAACAGAACATTACGCTCACCGACAAGCGCATCGAACCACTGCAAGCCCAGGGCAAAACGGTCGTGTTTGTCCTCGTTGACGGGAAATTGAAAGGAGCGATGGCCTTGGCCGACATCGTCCGACCCGAGGCGAAGCAAGCCATAGCTGCCCTCAAGGCGCTGAACATCCAGTGCATGATGCTCACCGGCGATAACAAAGCGACGGCCAAATGGGTCTCGGACCAGGTCGGCTTGGATGAATACTTCGCAGAAGTTTTGCCCCAGGACAAAGCCGCCAAAGTGAAAGAGGTCCAATCCCGGGGCAAGTTGGTCGCCATGACCGGCGACGGCGTGAACGATGCCCCGGCGTTGGCGCAGGCTGATGTGGGCATCGCGATTGGAGCCGGCTCTGATGTGGCGGTGGAAACCGCCGACGTGATTTTGGTGCGGAGCAATCCGCTCGATGTCGTGGCCATCGTGCAGCTTTCCCGCGCCACGTATCGGAAGATGATTCAGAATCTTGTCTGGGCCACGGGCTACAACGTCGTCGCCATTCCGCTGGCCGCCGGAGCACTTTATGCGTGGGGCGTGCTGCTCACTCCCGCATTGGGCGCGGTGCTGATGGCCGCGAGCACGGTAATTGTGGCCATCAACGCGCGACTGCTGAGACTGAAGAAAGGCCAGGCTGCTGAAATACGGGAACAAGAACTTCCGGCGAACACGAAAGAACGTGAAAACCGAGATCAAAAGATAGTGACAACATTAACCAAGAAAGAAACATGACCATGAAAGAATCGAAATCCGTGACCGAAGACCCTATCTGCGGAATGACCGTGGACAAAGCGACAGCGCTCCACGCCGAACGCGATGGAAAGACGTTCTACTTTTGCAGTGACCACTGCCGGCAAAAGTTTCTGTCGACGCCCGCCGGTGAGAAGCTGGAGGGCAAGTCTGGCTGCTGCTGCGGATAACGTCCGCGCGTTGCAGGCGAGGTAAAATGCCGACATGTCCATCAATCATCAATTGAGCGATTCAGCAAGCCCAGCGGAGTTGGCCACCCACGTCAAAACCGTGGAGGCAGGCCGCGAGCCGTTTTCGGTGCTGACAATAAACGGCGGCTCTTCGAGCATCAAATTTGCGCTCTACCAGGTCGGCGAACCATTGAAGCGAGGGCTTCATGGAAAAGTTGACCGCATCTGTTTGAGCGGGACGAATCTGACGTTCACAGACCTGATGATCGCGAGGTCGGTCAGCCGCGTTCTCCACCTCGGCGCGCACAGGAGACAGAAACCATGAAAACCAATACTCTCCCGTCGGAACAGCTCCAGAAGATGGACGCCTATTGGCGTGCCGCGAACTATCTCTCGGTCGGCCAGATTTATCTCTTCGACAATCCGCTGCTGAAGCGGCCGCTCGCGCTCACGGACATCAAGCACATGCTGCTGGGACACTGGGGCACCACGCCCGGTCAGAATTTCATTTACGTTCACCTGAACCGGGTGATCAAAAAATACGACCTCGACATGATTTACGTCTCCGGCCCCGGGCACGGCGGACCGGCGGTCGTGGGCAATACATATCTTGAGGGAACTTACAGCGAGATTTATCCCGACATCAGCCAGGATGAAGCCGGGCTGCAAAAGCTTTTCCTGCAATTCTCTTTTCCCGGCGGCATTCCCAGCCACGCGTCGCCGGAAACCCCCGGTTCGATTCACGAGGGGGGCGAACTGGGCTATTCGCTCAGTCATTCATTCGGAGCGGTGTTGGACAATCCCGAGCTCGTCGTGGCCTGCGTGGTGGGGGACG
>Ga0082335_1002406_pt1 | contig 35150 bp, 29 predicted proteins | sample Subgrocontami58m_FD_72375 | JGI IMG/M metagenome (GOLD analysis project Ga0082335, IMG submission 72375) | Subsurface groundwater microbial communities from S. Glens Falls, New York, USA - GMW37 contaminated, 5.8 m (SPADES assembly) (version 2) ... | reverse complement strand
ATCTTAAAGTACAGCGGGATTACTTTAAAGCAATGGAGGTGATTATGCAGCGAATGATTTGCAACCAACACAGTCCTTGACGAAAGAACAAAAATATGAAAGTTTATATATGATGTAACTGATTAACTTCAATAAGAAAAGCAGAACTTAGTACGTATAGCTTCCTGAAATATTGTTCCCCTCTTCAGGCTAATTTGTACAATAGTTGAAGTGACAATCGGCAATAACTTTATATATCAATAAAACAAGGTATTCCTTCATCTTATAACCCCCCATACCATAAATGTTATATTCCTCTCTTAACCCATAGATTATACCTGCTTATACATGACAATCAGCTTACATTTTTTCCTCATTGACTGTCAGATATATGGATATAAGTTAATTAATAAAAAGGGAGAATATTATGAAAAAGTCAAGAAATATGCTCAGTATTTTTTTTATGATTTTTGTCTGTTTCTACTTGTTATCTCCCTCATCCTTTCCTGCGCAAGCTCAACCCTTTGCTTATGTTACAAACGCTGGTATTAACAGCGTCTCGGCAATCGACACAGCCACAAACACAGTGACCGCAAATGTTTCTGTGGGGTTTTATCCATTTGGAGTAGCAGTGGGGCCGGACGGGAAAAACGTCTATGTTGTAAACGCATGGAACGGCACTGTCTCCGTGATCGACACGGCCACCAACACAGTGACTGCCACTGTCTCTGTAGGGAGTGGTCCTATGGAGATAGCCGTGACGCCAGACGGGAAAAATGCTTATGTGACGAACGCAAGTAGCTACACAGTGTCCGTGATCGACACGGCCACGAACTCTGTGACCGCCACGGTCTTCATGGGAGATTATCTTGCTGGATTAGCAGTGACGCCGGACGGAAAAAGCGTTTATGTTGTAAGAGTTTACAGCGGCACTGTCTCCGTGATCGACGCGGCCCAAATACTATAACAGCCAACGTCTCCGTGGGGAACTACCCCAGGGGAATAGCGGTGACGCCGGACGGGAAAAGCGTTTATGTTATAAACTCTAGTAACAACAGCGTATCCGTGATTGACACGGCCACCAACATGGTGACTGCCACTGTTTATGTGGGATATTATCCATGGGGAGTAGCAGTGACGCCGGATGGGAAAAGCGTTTATGTGACAAATGGTGATAGTGACACTGTCTCCGTAATAGATACGACCACCAATGCGGTGACTGCCAACGTCTCAGTGGGAGACTATCCCAGGGGAGTTGCCGTGACGCCGGACGGGAATCGTGTTTATGCAGCAAACTTTAGTAGCAACACTGTCTCCGTGATAGACACGTCCACCAACACAGTGAGTGCCACGGTAGCTGTGGGAATCAAGCCTCTAGGCATAAGCATCGGGCCGGTAATTACAAATAAGCCACCTACTGCTTCACCGACAGGAGGTGGAACTTACGAAATTAATACCTTGGTAGTATTAGGTGGACAGGTCGCGGACGTTGACGGAGATACACTTGATTATAAGTGGATGGAAGGATCAACAACACTGTGCAGTGGAAATATTGCCACTGTTGAAGGTGGAAGTCCAGTTAGTTTACCATCTGATGCTATCTCAAACCTATGCCTCGGGGCACATACCCTTACTCTTGAGGTTTGTGACGGTATCAATCCACTAGTATCTTCAGATATTACCGTTGTGATTAATGATGAAACTGCCCCTGTAATTTCACCTGCTCCAGATAAGACAATCTTGTGGCCACCAGACCATAAAATGGTTCCCGTAACAATCTATGCTAATGCCAGCGATAACAGTGGAAAGCCTGTAAATCTAACTGCATTAGTGACCAGCAATGAGCCTCATAATGGCCTTGGAGATGGCGACATGTCACCAGATTGGACCGAGCCAGTGATAAACAATGGCATTATTACTCTTCAACTCAGGGCTGAAAGGTCGGGGAAAGGAAATGGCCGTACATACACCGTCACTATCTTAGCTACTGATGAAGCTGGCAATACCAGTACGGCCCAAGTGAATATCTTGGTACCGCATGATAGAGGGAAGTAAATTAATTTTAGGGGAACATTCATCAGGATCCGGCATCAGGAGGGAGGGATCATCCATATGAAAATGTATGAAGTTATCATTATAGCCAAAAAGTGGGACATCCCTTATAAGATTGGCATGACAAAAGGGGATCTAATTAGAGGAATTCAAAAACGAGAAGGGTATACCGCCTGCTTTCGCAGGCAAGATTTCTGCGAAGAGAAAGAATGCCTCTGGATGGATGATTGTATCCAGAGCTGCTCTATAATGAACCCAAGGAGAAGAGGCGGCTATGAGCAAGAGACCTGGAAGGAACAATGCAGTGGCGTTCAAGGCGAAGGTGGCGTGGATCTCTGAAAGGAAATGGGGATATCTATTGTCCCCGGAGTAATAGTTCATTATGCTTTAATAATTTCAAATATGAGAACCGTTCGGAGGTCGAACTCCGAGAGGATATCTGGTACGCATGCAGAAGAATCGGAACTATGAGCTCACACGAGAGCTTCTTCATCATTACTCGACTGCGGCCTTACTGAATGCATGAACGTTGCGTCGTCTCGTGTCCCTCATGCTTTTCCTGAAAGATTTAATCGTCAACATCTTGAAAATTATCAACATTGGACTAAAGTCTGATAGAATTTCTTAATTTTGCCTAATCATTGCTCAATTTGTTAGATAATTCTTATTATTGGATGCTTATCAAATTTACCAACATGTTTATCAACAAGGATTTTCACACCGCTGTTGATAATAACTGCAATATGCTCCTTCTTGAAGCCGTCGATTGACCTTTTTCAATAAATATGCAAGATGTTGCGCAGTAACATCATATTGTTATTCCATTTTAATACATCATTTATAGGGTTATACTTTGGAACCTCTGTCATTGGCACAATATTATATCCCTCATTTTTTTCTGCTAGCTGCAATATTTCTCTCGCTAGTTCCCCTATACCAGCTATTTGGAAAACGAGTTCAAGACTTCCCCTTGAGCATTCATAACAGATTCTCTTTATTTCAGCTAACCCTACCTCATTTGGATGGGGAAGCTGGACAATAATTTTTAAAGCTCTTTTGCTATATACATCAAGTTTATCGCTTTCAAGCAGATTGTCAAAGCCTTCTGTTTTTAAAAGGGTGTAAAGTTCACTATATGATTCGAGTATGTTTGTCATGGTGTACCCCCCATTAGAAGCTGTTTGTCACGTATGCCAGCTGACGTGGTTGTTTATGAATAAAAATCCACCAACCAAATTAAAGGTGTAAAGACTTGGTCTGTGACCCTTTGCTTTGTATATTAAGGGAGTGCTCATATTAAGGCAATACAGGGTAATTACTTGAAAAATGCGGGGCTAATATTGATAAGAAGGTAATTCACAATATTATTTTAAATATTAAGGATTGCTTACCAAAATTAGACCTTTGTTTTTTAGCATTCGGAATAGTATTTAAGAGTATATGAAGAAGTGATGCGGTTGTGAATTTCTGGGAAATAATTTATGGTCAGGTCCCAAACGTAACGCTAGAAGCTTTCGCCTAAGATAGACCGAGGGGGCCTCGCTGTCAGCTGCCTAAAAACATGCCCTATGAATCGTGGTTCGAATCAACGTCTCCCAAGAAAAATGGATTCAATAAGTTACATATTTCAATATATAACCTATTGTTGTTTTTGCCGCTCTCCGGCAAACATTTCCTGTAGGAGAAAGCTATGAAGGTAAAAACATTCAAATCATAATGGCTAAAGTTACGTATAGTTAACTGTTAATAAGTCACATCTTTTACAATATTACGTGGAGGAATATTCATACAAAAAAAGTGATATTGGCAAATGAAATATTTAGAAAACATACATATTATCAACTTGTTACTTAAATATTTATAATTTGGCATATACATAGCATAGAAAATGTTGATTGTTTTGCGGGCATAATATTTTGAAATTTGAAAGATTTTTAATCTCATCAAGCCAATTTTTAGTTCCTTCAGGCGTTGGCTATGAAACGCACAAACGCTAAGGCCTATAACAGATTTAAAGCATTATGATGTCCACTGATTGCTGAAAGGAAAGAAGATATGGGTGAAATATGTCGTAAAAATGTTCGGATAGAGGTGGTGGGATCTAGCAAAGAGGCTTGTGAAGAATCATTTACTAATAGGAAGAAACAGACGCCAATAACTCTGTCCGAAATTCTATCTGACCTTAGAAAGACCCTTGATCAAATAGCCGATATTGAGGAACACGCGCCAGCACTTCTATCATACGTTGAAAATGCCCTTGACCAAATGGACAAAGCGGAGCAGGAGCAGGAAGCCCTCGTTTCACTCATATCCAGCATTGATGACGTACTGGCCTTTTATTCAGAGAAACATACGGAACCACAGTATTGCAGCACATCATTACTTTCAAGAACGCAAGCATCAAGACGAGTGTTACATTAAGTTGAAATCGGCCCCTTTCAGTTAGGTGTCCCAAGACGAACTTTTTAACTTAATTAACCACCTAATTGACATAAAATTTGCGATCTTAACCTGATGCTTTTTTCAGAGATAGAGATGTAAGATAAGATTGTAAGCCAATAGCCTGGTTGGTCAACCCCATTTTTTTCCGAATGTTGTCTTTATGAAATTCAACGGACCTCGTGGAGATGAAGAGCAGTGACGCTATCTCTTTGCAGGTACGTCCGTCCTTTACTAAATTGGCAATCTCAATTTCCCGCGGGGTTAAATCATCATACCGGATCGATAAGCTCTGCAGGAAAGGCGAAATCACGTTCTCTATATTCGTCTTGATAAGTTGGAGGTACTGAACTTGATCTTCTTTCACGATGACTTGCTTTAATCTGTCCAGATAGGGCATGACCAATTTCTGGATATTGGAAACGACAGCCTTCTCCATCTCGATCCTGTCTTCTTCTCTTTGCTTGAGTAATACCTTCAGCACTGTATTCATCTCCTGAAGTTTTATCTCCGCAGCAATACGCTCGGAGATATCGCTGACAATAACCATAAAGTAGGGGAGATTAAGCTTGGTATCTGGTATGGCACGACACTCGATTTCGGCATGGAAGAAAGATCTGTCCTTTTTCAGGAGTTTTAATTTGCATGTTCTGCATTCTCCCCTCTCGAATACATGCTGGTGGTGCTGTTTATAACTATCATGTGATTCTTTTTCCACCCAAAGCAGGAATGATTTGCCCAGCAGAGATTGCCTCTCAGCGCCGAATAACCGAGAGCCGGCAGCATTAATTTCCCGAATCACTTGATTTTGGTCCAAGGTCAGATACCCAATGGGAGCCAGGTCATAGAGCTCTTTATAAAGCAGCAGAGTCCTTTCCAGCTCCTGGCGTGAGAATTTTAGTTCTTCCTTAGTAACCTCCATATCCATGCTATGAAGCTGGAGCCCTCGGACCAACATCTGATTACTGGTTTCGGCCACAACTTCGACAGGCCAGGGCATTTTCCCCTGATCAAATGGATTTTGGACATGATGCCCTTGGACAACTCTCTGGCTGACTACATTTCTCATGGCTTTACCCCTTTCCAGATACGATTCGATGTATCTTTACCAAGATAATGTAAAACATGTTACTTCTCTTCAATAGCTTTAACACTAAGATTAACAATTGTTCTTTGGTAATATTTTATGGATTTATTAATGTTTGATGTTAATTAATCTAGGCAATGCGATGGAACATGTAAATTTAGGCACGACAATAAATACGCATTAGCTATTATTTCGTTATAATCTATATTACTTTAGATTGCCTGTGACAATACTGATAAAATACAGGTATAGGAGTAGGGATAATCTACCAAGGCCTCCCCAGAATATCCGTAACTGATTACTCTTTATATTGCCAAAATTATAGGATAAATATAGTAAGGAAGGAGAATTGCGACACGATTTTCTGGCCAAAATTTATGATCAGGTCCCAAACGTGCCGATCCAATTTCCCCCTTGAGATAGATCGAGGGGGGGCCGACCTACCTGATTATTCCTTTCATGTCCCTCTAAATATTGGTGGGTATCAACCATTGCAAACGGTAATTATTGACGTAATCCTTGGAAGTTAAATCGTCACCTTGCAATCTTTAGTTATCCGTCTTAGCCCCTTGTCAGACCATGGTCCAATATCTTTGTCTCAATAATTGTGACTTATGAGTACGATAAAGGTAGATTTCCTGTTAGCTTCGCATATCGGATATCGAAGATAATGGGGAAGAACATGTCGGGACTGAGTGGCCTTTTGCGCGTTTATTAATCTGTCCCTCCTTTCCACCAGCAATGTAGTTGCGTTTCTTATGAATTGCAACAACTCCTTAGGGTATAGGATACAGATGAACAGTAAACCCGCTGATGACCGGTTGCACCAGATCGTCAAAAATTGCGATTCAGGAAAATAGAAATGATCCCTAAATGGCAGTTGGAAGCTCTGCTTAATAATATTCCTGATCTTATCTGGTTGAAGGATAAGGAAAGTAGATTTATCGCTGTCAATACGGCTTTTGGCGCAGCATGCGGTTTTAAAGCAGAGGAATTAATTAGTAAAACGGATTTTGATATCTGGCCGAAGGACTTAGCTGAAAAGTATCGAGCAGATGATATGCAAGTCATGGAATCAGGCATGCGTAAGCAGCTTGAGGAACGGTTGTTAGATGCGCAAGGCAAGGTTTTGTGGATTGAGACGATTAAAACACCCCTTTACCGCGACGATGGTGTAATTGCCGGAACGGTAGGAATCGCTCGTGACATTACCGATCGCAAGCGGACAGAAGGAGAACTAAATAACTCCCGAGAAATGCTATTCACGATCTTAAACGGTCTGGACGCGGTAGTCTATATTGCTGACATGAACACATACGAGATTCTATTTGCAAATAAGTATACGCAAGATAAATTTGGTAATATCAATGGCAACATCTGCTGGAAGAGTATTCAGGCCGGACAATCTGGACCTTGTACTTTCTGTTCCAACAAGTACCTTCTTGATGTCGAGGGAAACCCGACCGGAGTATACCAATGGGAGTTCCAGAATACGGTTAATGGACGCTGGTACGATGTTCGGGACAGGGCTATTAGGTGGATCGACGGACGTCTGGTTCGATTGGAAATTGCAACGGATATCAACGACCGCAAGCAGTTGGAAATGGCTTTGCATGAAGACAAAGCCGAGCTAGAAGGACTCACCAAGAAACTAGAATCAGCAAACAAAGAGCTAGAGGCTTTCAGCTACTCCGTCTCCCACGATCTTCGCCAGCCACTGCGGGTCATTGACGGGTTCTCACGGACGCTTCTCAAAGACTTGGAAGGAAAGCTTGATGAAGCAACTCAACGCAAGTTCGATACCATCCGGGAGAATACCAAAAAGATGGATCAACTGATCAAGCATATCCTTGATTTTTCCCGGTTGGGTCGCCAGAAATTAACTATCAAAGAGACTGACATGGAGAAGCTTGCCACGGAAGCATGGAAGGAATTGCAGGAGAGCTACCCTGAGCGGAATATAGCCATGAATATCTCCCATCTTCCTTTCTGCCATGTTGACGAACCTATGTTAAGGCAAGTTTTTAGCAATCTCTTTACGAATGCCATCAAATTTACCAAAGTTAGAGAGGCGGCGATGATTGAAGTAGGGGGTAAGGAAAAAGAGGATCATTGCGTCTACTATGTGAAAGATAACGGTGCCGGTTTTGACATGCGCTTCGCCCATAAGCTCTTTAAGCTCTTTCACCGATTACACAGCGACGAAGAATTCGAAGGCACAGGCGTAGGACTCTCTTTTATCAAACGCATAATCGAACGTCACGGCGGCCGCATTTGGGCAGAAGGCAAAGTGAACGAGGGAGCCACCTTTTATTTTGCGCTCCCAAAAGTAAGTCTATAGTTCGGCGTGGTTGATATTTGAACGATCACAATCAGCATTACAGATATTTGGGCTTAGGTCGCTGGGCTTCGTAAGCGACAGCAACAACAAATCTGGACGTCGTTTTCCCAAAGCTCCAATCATGAGCATGCTATATCTATCGTCTTTGACAAGATCGTCTGGAAAAAGGGGGTGTCCGTAAAGAGGAAGGGATATTTATTGTCAAGACTGACCGCAATATTTCCTGATGAACATGCAGGTTTCTTTAAGGTTCGACTGTAATGGTCACGTACTGTCCCTTCAGTTCCTTACGGGCGGATGCTTTTGCTTTTTTCAACGCCTCACCGTAAGTATGTCACCGCCTTCAAAGAGATTCCCTTTTCTCTTCGGTTTGCCAAAAATCTTCCATGTCGGTGATTGCCTCACTTGTGCGGCACACCGAACTTCACGTGCTGAGCCTCCCAGCAACTCTTCGCATCATGACAGTTCTTAATGTCTGCAACTGCCTTGCTGAGTGCCGCCTTCTGCTCCCTGGAAAGAGACGAGAAGGTATTGTGCAATTCATAAGGATCCGTGGTTAAATCGTGATATTCGCGATCGCCGGTTTCATACTCAACGTAAAGATCCCTGTCCGTGCGAATTGCAGCGTAACTCGGTGGGTTTCCGGAGCGGACACCAGGAAGATCGGGGTCCGCCGGATCTCTAGTCGGCCCGTGATGCTCAACCAGGGTCGCCGTTCGCCAGTCCGAAACCTTCTGGCCATGGAACAATGGCACGAGACTACGGCCATCCACGTTCGGAAGCTCCAAGGCACCGCCCAGTTCACTGAAAGTCGAGCATAGATCGATATTTTCGACAATCTCCTCAACCGTCTGGCCGGCAGGAACCCCCGGACCGGTAACGATAAGCGGCACGTGGATGTCCGTATCGTAGGCGGTCATCTTTCCAGGCATCAGGCGGTGTTCACCCATATGATATCCGTTGTCCGAGCTGAATATGAAGTAGGTATTCTTCTCCTGTCCTATTGCGGTCACTGCAGCCTGCAACTCGCCGATCATTGCATCGACCGCGAGCACAGATTGGGCGCGCATTCGAAAGTCGTGATCGATGCGAGCTATGTCGACGCTAGAAAGCGCCCTTTTGTTGCGCTGCCACTTCGGGGCCTTTTCGTTGGGAGCCGCATCAAAGGCCAGTGTCCGCGGAGCCTTGAGTCCCGGAAATGCACTAACGTCCCTTGGCGCCGGGATGTACGGCGCGTGCGGCGCGAAGGTCGCGACCTCGATCAGGAACGGTTGATCCACCGATTGTTTGATGAAGCGCACATTCAATCTGGAAAGCACGTCCGTCAGATAATCTGAGGGAGTGGTGCCGTAGTGCACGAGTTTGTCGTCTTGCTTGAGGTTGTAATTGAACTCGCCGTAGCCATTCCCGGCAACTGCCCAGAAGGACCAGCCCGGCGCCGCTGGATGCTGCATCGGAAGATAGCCGTTCAGGTACTTGCCTGACATCGATGTGCGATATCCGCCTGCATAGAGAGAAGTGGCAAAGGTAATCCGCTCAAGCCCCTTGTTTCGGAACGTCAGGTATCCGCCGTCAGCCCCCTCGTTCCTGAAGATGCCGTTGTCATGAGCGTATTGCCCGGTGAAAATCGCTGCGCGCGAAGGGCAGCAAAGCGAATCCGTGACGAAGTAATTGGCGAAGGTAACGCCATCCTTCTGCATCTTGAGGACGTGAGGCATGAATTGGACAAGGTTCAAAGAAAGATCGTCAGTTAGGATGAAAATGACATTCGGTTTTTCGCTGGATCTTGAAAGTGGCTTGGGTGGAAGTCCCTGCAAGGCTGGTGCGGATGGCAAGGCCCCGGAGACCACACTCGACTGTTGCCGGGATTGCCCGAAGCTCGGGTCCTGCGCCCTGCAGGCTGCCACAAGTTGAGAATCGACCCGAGGTAAAGGCTTGCTCGTTTTGCGCGGCGGGGACTTGCCCTGCATTATCGAATTTATGCAGTCCGGCCAAAGACCGTTCCCCTCCTTGGCTGAGCCCTGAACAAAGCCGGCACTCTTGCACGCAGCCCTGATTTGTTCGCAAGATCCGCTGGAATAAGCTAGGATAGGTATCGGTCCCGAGGCACATGCTGTCCCCAGTCCGAAAAATACCGTCAAAAACGTGATGACTCTAATCCCGTTTTGGTGCATTGTCTGTGCCCCGAGGTTTTTCGCTTTTCTCCAAAGTGATTTTGTCTTACGAGCTTACGGGAAATCAGGCCTTAAATCAAGGGATTAAAATTGAATGTCTTTTTGCCCGGGTAGATGATTAATATCCCTCCCGACATTCAGAGCACACTCTGTCTTTCCCCTCCTTTTTCCCTTGATACATAAGCTGGTCAACCCGGTGAACATAGTCCTTCATGTCCTCATTTGCCTTGTACTCCGCCAGTCCTATGCTTAACGTCACATGGACCTTCTTATCCGGCTCCGGGATAAAAGTCTCTTTCTTGAATTCTGTCTTGATTCTTTCCGCAGTAACGACTCCATCCTTGCTTGTTGTCATTGGCAGCAGGATTGTAAATTCTTCGCCTCCATAACGATAGGCAGAGTCCGTCTGGCGGAGCCATCTCTTTACTACCTGACCGACCCGGGATAAAACTTTATCTCCCTCGACATGGCCAAAAGCATCATTGAATGCCTTAAAATCGTCGAGATCCAGAAGCAGAAGGGTTAAAGGCTGCCCATAGCGGTTTACTCGATCAATCTCTGTTCTTAATTGGTGATAAAAATATCGGGAATTGTAAAGCTGGGTGAGATCATCAATAATACTTAGTTCGCGGAATCTCTTCTCGCTCTCCCTCAATGCCTCTTCTGTTCGCTTGCGATCAGTGATATCTATTGAGACGATCGTCACGGCGACTATGTTTCCTTCTACGTTTTTAACGGGGCTAAATGTCCTGACTAACCACAGGCCACTTTTTTTACCAAACCATTCGTCTTGATATGAATTGCCTGTCTCAAAAACGTATTGAACAGCATTAGCGAATATTCTTGAGGTCTCATCATTGTGAAACTCGGCATATCTTCTACCGATAACTGAATCTCTTTCAGAACCAAAGCGGGCTAGAAAATAGTCATTCGCAAACAAGAATCGGCAATCCCTATCTACAAGTGCCATCGAATCCACCGTTGATGCTAAAGAACTATATCTATTCTCCGATTCCTTCAGCGCTTCCATCGCCTGCTTATGCTCAAGAAAAAGTTCGGCATTGGCAATGCTGCCTGCTATCTGCGCACACACTCTTTCGGCGAGACGCAGATCCTTCTCAGAATAGGCGTCAATTTTCGCAGATTGAATGGTGAGGAGTGCAATCACGATACCTTTTGATAGCAAAGGAACTATCATCTTGGATTGAGAAGGAAATTGAAATCTCGCTAAAGGAAACTTCTTCAAAATGTCCTCCCTGCTATCCTTGCCGAAAAGCAGACTTGACTTGGTGCTCACCGCGTGCCCGCCTGTCGTTCCGGCTAAAGAATAGGTTTTTCCGAGGTAATCGTCTCGAATTAATGTACCATACATATATCTTTGGGTGCGAGTATGGTCTTGCGTGTTGACAGTGCTGATTGAAAGCTGATCAAAGGGGATTACCGTTCTCACTTTTTCAGCAAAATGCTCATACACATCTTCTATCTTCGGTGCTGAGCTTATGATTCGCCCGATCTCGGCAATTACATCGTTTTCTTTAGCAAACCTCTTTGCCCTTTTCTCGTTTTCCCGCAGCGTATCCTCGATCTTCTTACGCTCTGCTTCCGATTGTTCCAGCTCCAGGATTCTCTGTTTCAGGGTGGCGTTCTCTTCAATAAGTTTTTGATCGATCATGGTAAGATTATTCATGCGCTCGGCCGTGACAAAATGGTACTGTCTGTGTCAATAATGGACGCTGTTTGTTTAATGAAATTGGTTGCTTAATAGCTACCAGATACCCTTGCATTGCCAAACAGGTATTTAGGACAGCCTGGCGGAATTGATTTCTGGTTGAGAGAGCACGCTCATTGCTAAATTTGTCGTATACTCTCTTTTATGAGGTAGCTGATGCTTATTACCTATCCACCATCTCTCCGCTCCGGTGTCGGTTCTTTGGGCATAAATATCCAGAGAAGGATGTAGATAATAAGACCAAGGCCGCCGAAAAATACAAGACTACAGAATATAACTCTCCATAGCCAGGATGGGAGAGGGGTATACTTTCCAAACCCGCCACAGACACCGCCAATCCATTTATCATCCCGAGATTTTGATAGGTTTCTTAGCCAGTTTTCCTCAGTCATATTGCCTCCAATTAAATTAAACCATAAATCAAAAATGGTCTGCACCAGCTACAGATACAAACTGAAAATGGCTTTTTGTTTATATAAAGCTTTGTCAATGCAACTTTGAAAGGAGGTATCAAAAGAGCGGTATCACTATAGGACGATTTTTTGAAAAATCAACAATTAAATCGCTGCGAAAGGAAAAGAAATCATATTAAACTAAGGGATCCCAACGGCAACCTGGTATTTGGCATTTCTCACCACACTCCTCTAGGGATGGGAAGGGCTCTAGAGTGCCTAATTCTGACCGAAAACAGGCAATCTTAGCTTTTTTTCTTGTCGGGGGGATTGTTTAGATGATATGCCATGACTCCTCATTTAAATTAGTTATGCATCTTGCGAGCGGGGTTCCGAATATCGCGAAAATGATTAAGGAGTAACAAATGCCGAAAGTTGCGGAGCATATAACCTTCATTCCTGGACAAGACGAATTTCTTCCCGATTCCCATGCCTACGTGATTGGCCAGCATGACTCAAAAGACCTGACGCTGGTCGATGTCGGCCTGATGGGCAAAGGCGCCTATAAATTGAGAGCAATACAGGAAGAGGGATTCTCCCTTGCCGATATAAAAAGAGTGATCATGACCCATACCCACCTGGACCATATCGGCTGCCTAAGTGAGATCCGCCAGGCAATTCCCGAAATAGAATTATGGATCAATGAAGTGGAAGCAATGTCTCTGGAAGAGGGTGATGAAAAGACGGTCTATGGAATGGAAGCCTTCCGGAGCATGTGTCAAGTCCATTACCGATTAAAACCAGGCAGCTTCTCCTTCCAGGTGAACCGTAAGCTGCGTGGCGGGGAACAATTGAGTATCGGTGGCTTAAACTGGGAGGTTTTGCATATTCCGGGGCACTCGCCGGGCAGCATTGCCCTCTATAACCAAGCAGATAAAATCCTGATCCCGGGCGATGTGGTCTATGCCGATTTCGCCATTGGCCGCTTTGACTTGTACGGCGGCAATGGTCCAATGCTCATGGAATCGCTAACCACTTTGGCAGAACTCGATGTAAAGATTCTTTTACCCGGTCATAACCGTATCGTCAAGGACCTGCAACCGGACTATATTCGTGAGACGGCTAAGGAATGGGCTGCCTACCTGACTTGAGGAATACTTCCTTCTTCTGACCTATGGGTGCGGCTTACATGAGGAACGATCATCTAAATTCCTTTTTCTTCCACAATAATAATCCCTTTCTTCAAGTAAACAGGTCTGACCACGCTCCTGAAGGAAGGGAGCTTTATCGCAAATATAACCGCACCAATAATGCACAAGATTCCGCATACCATGATTGTTTTTGGAGCGCCTATCGCCTGCGCTAAACTGCCAGCTAAGAGATTGCCAAAGGGCTGCATTCCCATATTACCCATGATAAAGAGACTCATAACCCTGCCACGTTTATCCTGATCGACTATGGTCTGGAGAGCGGTGTTGCTGCCTATATTTCGCATAAGCATAGCGGCGCCAACCAAAAGCATTAACAGAAAGGAAATCAAAAAAGAGCTAACTAATGAAAAAATTACGAGGGCGATTCCAAACAAGCCGGAAGCGAGAGGGATGATCCATTCCAGTCCTAATGCGCTCCTTCGCAGGGCAAGATAAACGGAACCAGCCAGGGCGCCACAGCCAACAGCGGCCATGAGAAAGCCAAGCGTATGGGCACCTCCATGAAGGATATCACTGGCATAAACGGGGAGTAGCGTGGAATATGACGCTCCAAACAAGTTGCTCCAGGCAAGGAGCATTAATATTGACCGGATCGGAGTAAACCCAAAAGCATAAGTAACACCTTCTTTCAGGCCATGCCACAAAGCGGTATTTTGCTTTCGCTTCTGTTGAGGTTTAATTTTCATTGCAAGCAAGGATATAATAACCGCAATAAAACTTAATCCATTAAAAAGAAAACAAACCCCTTCCCCAACAAAAGAGATGAAGATACCCGCGATAGAAGGTCCGAGCAATTGAGCACCATTATAAATGGAAGAGTTCAAAGCTATGGCGTTTGCCAAATCATCTTTGTTGTCTATCATGTCAACAACAAATGACTGCCGGGTTGGAGCGTCCATGGCATTAATAAAACCCAGAGATAGGCTGAGGGCAATGATATGCCAGATTGCTATGGTATTAGTCAGAACAAGAAACGCTAATGTGAAGGCCTGAACCATCGACAGGGTTTGTGTTATTATAAAAATGCGGTGTTTATTCCATCTGTCTGCCAATACCCCGGCGAAGGGAGCCAGCAAGAAAGTAGGGATAAAACTTGCGAACCCGACGACGCCTAAAAGAATAGTAGAATGCGTTAGCCTATAAGTTAGCCAACTCGCTGCCAATTGTTGCATCCACGTGCCGATAAGAGAAATACCCTGTCCCCCGAAATAAAGGCGGTAATTTCGGTGCTGCAATGCGCGATAGCTTGATTTGATATTACCTTTTAAAGCATGAACAGCGTCGAGGGGTTCCATTATTCTTTTCCGTAATTGAACAGTATATTTAGTTGGAAACCTGAGTATAGGAAAGAAAGACTTGTGTCAAGGGAGATGCTTTTTAAAGAGGTTAATCATACTTGTTGATGAACAGCATTTCCCTAAAGGGTGAGTGGGCCGACCACAAATCGTAATAATTTATCATGAGCTATGCGCATATGTGACCCATATCACGCCCATAACGTAAGAACATTCACATAGATAGGTTTGTTTAAGCTTGACCTGATATTTCTTTCTATTTATCCTCAAATCAGAAAATTGCAGGAGTTAATCGTTCCTTTTTTCCATTAACATGTCCATCTCACTGGCAAAGTTTAAGGGACGATAGAGCCCTAAAGTTTTTTACAAAAAATTTGTATTTTATCTTGATGCGCTTTGGGCGGTGTAAACAATTCAAGAAGAGAGGTAAAGTCTGATGAAAGTAAGAAATGTATTTCCCTCTATCCATCGTTTGGGTAAAATTCTTGGCAGCAGCAATCTAATCTCCGGCGGAAAACTTGAAGAGGCCCTTATGTGCCAGGAGTTCACTCGGAAGAAAATCAGCGAGGTCATGGTCGCAGTTGGCTACATCAAAGCTGAACAACTTAAAGATGGCCTCCGATTTCTGAATATGCTTATCTCAGCTTTTATGATCGCCACGCTGATTGCGATGCTTTTCTTTGTTCGGGCATTGGTAGATTTCAATAAAGCCACTTCCTTAAATCCGCGTTATACTCAGGCCTCCATTAAATCCGAAATGGCTAATACCAGGATAAAACACTCGACTATGGCCATCTCTAACGGTCGTGGGGCAATGTCCTGGACTCATAAATATACTAGGGATAACCGCAATGGTGTCGAGGAGACCATAGGATTCAAAAAACAAGGAATTACGAACTCTAAAAATGGCTTTTGACCATTGTTGTTTTTATGAGCCTGCTAAATTTGTGAGAATCGCCTTTTGAATCCGTCCATTACCTCAATGGTCGGGCATACTTCTTCAAGCCGTAATAATCGAGCTGCAAAGATTTACATCCCAAGGAACTACCGCCACCCCTCTTTTAGTAATCCAATATATTTGTTGACAAACGAAGCTATTCTAAATATCTAACAGGCAGTCGTTCATCGTAGCTTTTTGGGGAAATGGCACACCAAAAAGGATATCTTAGGCTAGATAAAATTGTGAAAGACTACGCCCGGATCATTTCGGCGCTGGATTAAAATCGTGACTTCTTGTAATGTTCATTGAAAAACGGAAATACAAAAAAAGGGGGAAAGAAATGACTGAAATGACAAAAGCTCCACAGCCTAAAATGCCCAAGGTGGAAAGAATTACTGATGTGCAACAGCTTATGCCCATGGCCAGAGTGATGGTCAACAGGGAAGAGGTAAGCATGTACGATGGATGGCTTATAAACCCGGGGCAGAAGGTTCTTTTCATCAACGATGCAACCTCCGACCAGTTGGTTGTGGAGGCCCTTGCTGAAGCGGCCCGAGAGAAAGGCGCCCATGTTACCATAATTACCTTGGAAGGCTTTACGGGTCTCAAAGATTCGACCGAAATGCTGGACAATATGTTCTCCAACAACTGGTATCCCGATTGGGTATGGAAAGCCGCCAACGAGGCGGACCTGGTCATGCTGACGTCCTTCATAAAAGCGCCTTATACCCCAAAACCTAAATTCTCAAATAATCCGAAATTCGCCAATGTAGAAATAACTGCGGATCTTATGGTTTCCGCACATGAGACATATCCTGTCGAATTAAGGGATTTTATAGATGAAGTCACCTGGGAAAAGCTAGGTAATTGTCCCGAAATCAGATGGACAGACTTGGAAGGCACAGATATAAAGATGAGTTTAACCCCTGAAGAGTGGCAAAAAACGATAGACATCAATATCCAAAAGGGTGGAAATCCCTACAGAATGCACGGACACCTCATGCTGCCGGCCCCCTCGCTGGGAATTTCCGGCGTTTTTGTTACCAGCAGCATAACTTTTGGCGGTCCTGTCCCCAGGACTTCCCTTATTTTAGAGAAAGGAAGGGTTGTAAAGGTGGAGGGCGGCGGCAAGTTCGGCGACAGACTAAGGGAGAGTTTTGAGCAGTATGCCGATCTTGACATATCAGCTCAGTCTGTGAAGTGCCCTGGCCCTGGTATAAATTGGCTTACAACCATAGCCATTTGTACCAATCCCAAGGCCCGGCGTTCGCCATTTTTTGACGAGATGTCCGGATCGGCGCGGGTATATGCCTGGACCCACAGCCATCGTCGATCAGGTGTCATGCATTCCTCGATCGGAGAGGGACTTGTATCCCCCACCCGCAGGATCATCCGGCATTTGGATACCTATTTCGGGACGATAACGACAAATAAGGGAGTGGTCGTTGACAAGGGACATTTGACCTCCCTGGATGATGAACGTGTACGCCAGTTCGCGGCCAAATATGGTGATCCCGACAAGCTCCTTACAGAGGACTGGATACCTGCTGTGTCAGGGGTTAATGTCCCATGAATGACACACGACCCATCTTCCCACATCCTGTTATCAATCAATAAGCATTTTTCAATCATGGGGAGAATATGGATAAAGTTGTAATTGTGACGGGGGCAGCAGGCATCCTTGGCTCTGCCATTGCTCAAGCCTTTGGTCAGGCAGGGGACAGGGTATTGGTCAGTGATATTAATGATGCCCCCTTGGCTGAGCTTATTGCCCAGATTAACCAAGGACCAGGCACTGCCATCGCCTGTCAAGCAGATATTAGAAATAATGACCAAGTTGAGGGGATGGTTCGGCTTGCTCTAAGAAAATGGAATAAGCTGGATGTTATAGCCTGTGTGGGCGGGCAAGGATTAAATAGGATCTCCAAAGAGAAGAAAAACAAACTCCTTATCGATCATACGGATGAGGATTGGGATCTTGTAATGGAAACAAACCTTAAAGGGACCTTCCATTGCATTAAAGCTGCGGCAAAGCCTATGATAGCACAGAAGGATGGACACATTATCATTATGGGCTCCAATCTCGGATCGACAGGAGGGAACAAAGTCTCAAGTTACTCTACTGCCAAAGCCGGTCTTTATGGCCTGATGAAGTCAGCCGCCAACGAACTCGGCGGATATAATATAAAAGTTAATGTTGTTAACCCCGGCCGCGTGCTGCATCCCGGCGATATCGTAAAAGAGCGGAATATTCAGGAGAGTAATCTTAAAAGGATAAATGACGCATCGGAAGTGGCCGGTTTTTATGTTTACCTTGCGGGCATGAGGAACATATCCGGACAAATTTTTAATTTAGATAACCGAAATTAGGTAAACATGTACGAAGGTTTTTTAACGAAGTGATCCATCTGCGGTGCATGATTGTTGAACAACCTTCGTTACCGCCGCCATGCAAGAAAGCAAGCTTTTTCATGGTACATTCTGTTTATTTTCCCCTGATGTTGAGCCACAATTTCCAGCCCCGGCCCATCCGCTGAGACAAGTAATTACCCCCCTTCCATCAGATGAGAACTTACTTTAACTGCACGGGCACACAGGTGAATGCTAGCATTTGTGTGATAATTATCACACAATGCATGTCTGTTACTTCACAAATTTACATGGCAAGCACTTGCATATTCAACAATGATGTCTTAACTTACGTAAGATATCTAATAATAGAAAGGAATCTTACAATGAAACGATTGCTATTAGTTATATTAATTGTGATTGTCATGGGCGCCCTTCCCGCATTTGCAGCCGATGTTGGCGTATCCGTCAGCATAGGTCAGCCCGGTTTCTATGGTCGCATCGACATAGGGAATGTTCCGCGGCCGGAATTGGTCTATCCGGAGCCGATCGTGATACAGCCGGTGCCAAGGGGTAGGGTTATCCAACCGCTCTACTTGCGAGTACCTCCTGGTCATCAAAAGCACTGGGCTAAACACTGTCGTGAATATAATGCCTGTGGCCAACCGGTATATTTCGTGAAGGAAAATTGGTATAATAATGTTTATGTTCCCCATTATAAACAACACGGTGATAAAGGCGGCAGACGGGAAGGTAACCGCGGAAAAGGACACAAAGACCGCGGTAGAGGTCGTGATAGGGACTGATTTCCCATAAGCGGGTACGGTCAATTAGTTTTTATGCCCATAATAGCGAAGTAGCTGGATTGAAAGGGGGTGAAAATTTAATTCTGCAAAGTGCTTTTACAGTAAGAAAAGCTTACTTTGAATAATGAGCTGAAACGAGGCAGTAAAGGAAAGTTGGGTTGTTTTTTTTCGGATACTAAACCGGGAACTTAAGCTATGAAAGGAGAAGCTATGAAGAAAACATTTCTGGCATTTTACATAGTCATGATTCTTCTTGTGCTATTCACCCCAATTGTTTCTGCCGAGATCAGGGCAAAAACCTTCTCCGTGACGCCTTTTATCGGCGGCTACACCTTTGAAGGGAATGAGGACCTGAAAACACGGCCAGTCGTAGGCCTTCGGCTTGGTTATGATTTTACTAGAAATTGGGGTATGGAGGGTGCTTTTGATTACGTGAAGACAACCTTTTCACGCAATAATTCTGATTCTGATGTCTATGTCTGGGGCTACCGCCTCGAAGCACTGTATAATTTTATGCCCGGAGGAAGGCTTGTCCCCTTCGTTGCCGCAGGATTGGGAGGAAGGAGCGCCGATTATAGGGATCCATCTTCGGCCTCTAATCATTTTCTCGGCGACTATGGTGCGGGAGTAAGGTATTTTCTTACTGATAACCTGGCGCTCCGGGGAGATATCCGGCATCTGATTTTGACCAATGACACTTACAGCAACTTGGAATACACGCTCGGGTTGACCTATTATTTCGCTAAGGCCAAACCTGCGCGGGAGGTTGCAGTTAAGCAAGCCGAACCACCTCCGCCTCCGCCACCAGCGCCGCCTTTGCCGGCGCCCTTAAATTTAAAGGCCACACCGGCCTCGGTATCTAAAATCAACCTCGGCTGGGACAGGGTTGCGGATGCAAGCGGTTACAAAATATACCGGGATGGTTCTTATTTGATGGACAGTAAGACGGCCGCAGTGCCGGACCAGGGGCTCAATGCCGACACCCGCTATTGCTATAAGGTAACCGCCGTGGATGATACAGGTAAAGAGTCTGTAGTGAGTAACCAATCCTGTGCCAAGACGTTGGCGCCGCCGCCCCCCCCCCCGCCACCTGCTTTACCGGCGCCGCTCAATTTAACCGCCAAGCCGGCTTCGGAATCAGAGATCGACCTCGACTGGAATACTGTCGGAGAGGCAAGTAGTTATAAGGTATACCGGGACGGTTCCTATGTGGCTGCCAGTCGGATGCCGATGCTACCCGACAAGGGACTCCAGGCTGACACCCGTTATTGTTACCAGGTGACGGCGATAGACGATACAGGGAGGGAATCCGTACAGAGCAATCAGGCCTGTGCCAAAACGCCGCCGCCGCCCGTCATGATGGAGGAGAAGAAGGTAGCCGCCGTCGAGAAAGAAATGATTGAGAAGGGCCGGGCCATCATTAATATCGAATTCGATACCGGCAAGGCCAATATCAAGCCGAAGTATCATGATGAAATCAAGAAATTTGCCGATGTCATGAAAAAATATCCCGATCTCAAAGTGGTGATCGAGGGTCATACGGACAATGTCGGCGGTGCCGCCTTTAATCAGAAGCTTTCTGAAAGGCGGGCCAACAGTGTGAGAAGCTATATGATCAAGACATTCGGCATTCAAGAGTCCCGTTTGTCCGCCAAAGGATACGGCTTCTCAAAACCGTTTGACAGCAACAAGACGGCAAAAGGACGGCAGAAAAATCGCCGTGTGGAAGCAGTCGTTGACTACGTAATCAAGAAGTAAAATCTTTAACGCCAGGGCCTCCCTTCCTCGGGAGAGGAGGCCCTGTTTGCTCCTGTTTCTCAAGAGAAGTAGCCACAAACCAGGGCATCCATCGATAGTTTTCTCCAAACCTGCGAGCCCTTTCGACAGACTTTCGTCAACGTAATTTTTTAGCGGTTTCGTTAGTAGAGTACTTAACCTTTCAATTTACCAGAATCACTTCTTTTGGAAAGGAGGTAAAAGATGAGGCAGTACGGCGCCGAGTTTTTTGGAACATTTTGGCTGGTTCTTGGAGGTTGCGGCAGTGCTGTTTTAGCTGCTGCATTTCCCGGTGTTGGCATAGGATTGCTGGGAGTTTCCCTTGCCTTTGGTCTAACGGTCTTGACCATGGCCTATGCAATTGGGCACATTTCCGGCTGTCACCTCAACCCGGCTGTGTCCATCGGACTTTGGGCGGGTGGGCGCTTCCCCGCAAGCAAGCTTCTGCCTTACATTATTGCGCAAGTGCTCGGGGGCATCGTTGCCGGGGGCGTTTTATACCTCATCGCTACCGGCAAAGCCGGATTTGATGCAAACTCGGGCTTTGCTGCAAATGGCTATGGTGCCCATTCGCCTGGTAATTACTCGCTGCTTGCCGGACTAATTACCGAGGTTGTAATGACCATGATGTTCCTTGCCATCATCCTTGGCGCAACCGATAAGCGGGCGCCCCATGGTTTCGCCCCTTTGGCGATCGGTCTAGGGCTTACCTTGATCCATCTAGTCAGCATCCCTGTCACTAACGCATCAGTCAATCCTGCACGTAGTACCGGCGTCGCCTTGTATGCCGGCGACTGGGCAGTTTCACAACTATGGCTGTTCTGGGTTGCGCCGATTGTCGGTGCCTTATTGGGCGCGCTTGTTTATCGTTTTTTAGGTGAAAAGGATGTATAATTGAAAAAATAGTGCAAGAAGCTCATGCTTATATTGCTGAAGGTAGGCATTTTGTAAATTAGCGCCGATGTTCCGTTGGACAGTTAATTACGATAATATCGGTTATTAGACGAGGATTAAACGATGGCCGTACAGCACGTCTGGAAATTCTTTCGCGCCGGCGGTTTTGATCAAGTACGGCTGGATTCCGGTGCCGACCTCATGGCGCTCGATGAACTCGACCAGAAGTTGTGGGTTGCGTTGGCCTGTCCCACGGCAGGCCTGGAATTCGATTCCCGCACACTCACCTTCATTGATCAGGATAAGGATGGCCGCATCCGCGCGCCGGAACTGATTGCCGCCGTTAAATGGGCGGGAAATTGCCTGAATAATCCCGATGATTTACTCAATTCCGCTTCCGAGCTGCCGCTTAACGCAATTAATGACACCTTACCCGAAGGCAGGCAATTGCTGGACGCCGCGCATCGAATCCTCACCAGCCTCGGCAAGAAGGACGCCACGGTCATAACTCTGCAGGATACAGGCGACACGACGAAGATTTTTTCTCAAACCCGATTTAATGGGGACGGCGTCGTTACCGTCGGTTGCGCCGAAGATGACATTTCACGCATGGCAATCAATGACATTATCTTGTGCCTTGGCCCGGAGATGGACCGTAGCGGCAATCCCGGAGTGAACCAGGCCAAGGTCGATCAGTTCTTTGCTGAAGCACAGGCCTATTCAGATTGGATGACACAAGCTGAAACAGATTCAAACATCCTGCCCCTCGCCGATTCGACTTTTGCGGCCGCAACCACTTTTGAGATACTTAAAGTAAAGATCGACGACTACTTCACTCGCTGCCGGTTGGCAGCTTTCGATCCCCGTGCCGCGATTGCCTTGAACCCCGATGAGAAAGATTACCTCGCCTTCTGCGGAAAGGACCTAAGCCCGGCAGCAAGTGAGATCGCCAATCTTCCCCTGGCACAGGTAGGGGCAAACAAACCGCTGCCGCTTAGAGAAGGTCTTAATCCCGCCTGGGCCGGCCTCATGGCGGACCTGGAAACAAAAATAATCAAACCTCTCTTCGGTGAGCATAGTAACCTTTCCGAATCCCAATGGGCAACAATTGCGGCCAAATTTGCTCCTTTCACGACGTGGACTGCTGCCAAAGCCGGCGGAGGTGTTGAAACCCTCGGGCTAGAAAGACTACGCGAAATCCTGGCCGACAAGAGCAGAGAAAGGATCACATCGCTTATCGAGCGAGACAAAGCTCTGGAGTCAGAATTCAGCGCCATGACCGAAGTGGAGAGACTGATCCGTTACTATCGCGATCTCTATAAGTTGTTGAATAATTTTGTCTCCTTCCGGGATTTTTATGCGCGTAAAGACAAGGCGATCTTCCAGGCCGGTACTCTTTATCTTGATCAACGGAGCTGCGACCTTTGCCTCATCGTAGGAGACACGGGCAAACATGCTGCCATGGCAGGTCAATCTGGAACATACCTCGCTTATTGCGATTGTGTCCGCAGAGGTTCCGGCGAGCAAATGCAGATTGTTGCTGCTTTCACAGACGGCGATTCGGATAATCTGATGGTAGGCCGCAACGGTATTTTTTATGATCGGAAGGATCGGGACTGGGACGCTACGATCAGCAAACTTGTCGAGAATCCGATCAGCGTGAGGCAGGCCTTTTGGTCGCCTTACCGGAAAGTGGCCCGCATGATCCAGGAATTGATCGCCAAACGCGCTGCGGGCGCCGACCAGGCTGCCACTGCGAGGCTGATACCAACGGGTTGACGCAATGGAACATGCCACCGTAAAAGGCCCTGCCCCGGCGCCGGAGCCCCCAAAAAAAATTGACACAGGCCTAATCGCCGCATTGGGCGTAGGTGCCGCCGGTCTTGGCGGTATGGTGGGCGGCATGTTGACCGGCTTTCTGAATCTCAAGGGTTTGATGCCGCTCGGTGTGTTAGCCATCATCCTTATTATTTCCGGTCCTTCGATGATCATGGCCTGGCTTAAACTCCGCAAACGCAACCTTGGCCCCATCCTGGATGCCAATGGCTGGGCCCTGAATGCGAAGGCAAAGATCAATGTACCTTTCGGAGCCTCGCTCACCCAGCTAGCAGTGCTTCCAACTGGCGCTAAGCGCGATTTGGTGGATCCCTTCGCCGAAAAAAAAAGACCCTGGGGCTTTTATTGTATTTTATTGGCCATTATTTTGCTGGTTTTCGGCTGGGCATTTGGGAGATTTGATTGGTTTCTGTCTTCCTTGTCCCCAAAAATCACCAGTTCCTGGGTGATTCATGATAAACTGCCGTCAGGACCGCCTCAATAACGGAGACCAAGTATGTGGAGACGTGCCGCCAGGATTGTATTGAGCCTGCCTTTTACTATTGTAACGGGGTTGTTCGGCTTCTATCTGGTGTTTGGCTTTTTTCTCGTCAACCCGCTGGCCAAAAAACTGCTGCCCTGGGTAGGTGAAAGGAAACTAGCCAGCCGGCTGAGCGTGGAGCAAGTCAAGTTCAATCCCCTTACCCTTGAAGCTACCATAGATGGGTTGAAACTTACCGGGCAAAATGGCCAGCTCCTCGCCGGTTTTCAGCAACTTTACCTCAACGTCGCCACCACAGGGCTTTTCCGCTGGGCCTGGCACATCCAGGATATTCAAATCAATCACCCCCGCGCTAAGTTTGCGATAGAACCCGACGGCAAGTTGAATTGGGCTGTGCTAATAGCGAAGCTGAACGAAGAGAAAAAGCCGCAATCCGGCGCTATGGCGCGGGTGTTAATCGATCACATCAAAATCAATGACGGCTATATCGAGTACACAGACGCCAACCGCGCAGGCCGTCCATTCAAAGCCGTGATGGAGCCGCTCGGAATCGAACTCCAAGGTTTATCAACCCTGCTTGACGATCACGGCAACTACCGGATTGCAGCTAAGCTGCCGGCGCAGGGTGGAAAGCTTGCACTGCAGGGCGACATCGCACTTAATCCGCTATCCTCCAAAGGCGAAATTGCCCTGGAAGGCATGCGGTTGGCCGATCTGCAGCATGCGATCACGGCCCCGCGCAAATTCGATCTTTTATCAGGTACAATGACTGTGGGCTTACAGTACCGCTTCGCGATGGTTCGTGATGACAGGGGTGCGGACATGCCCTTGGTGCTTGTCAAGGATGCCAATCTCAGCATACAGGATTTCGCACTGGGTCCGCGTGGAGGTGGTGCGCCAGTGTTTTCACTAACCGAGGCGCGCGTCGGCCATGCAAACCTAGATCTGGCAGCGCGCCGTGTCGAGGTAGCAAACGTAAGCCTGACCGGTGCTAGGCTGGCTGCGATCCGCAACGTCAAGGGCATTTTGGATTGGCAAACGCTATTTGCTGCCGGTGAGGAGAAAAAGGCACCCGCTTCTTCCCTTGCTGGGCAATCTGCACCTGTAGCAGGCGCACCGGGGCCGCCGGAACCGCCATGGAAAATCAAGGTGCGTGAAATAAAACTTGTCGACTGGGCGGCGCGTTTTGCCGACCAGGGGTTTGCCAGGCCGCTTATAGTAAGCGCCAGCGGTTTTGGCATGACCGCCGCGCTGGCGGGTGAAGTGGGCGCAAGGCCGGAAATTGAAGTTGGCCCGGTGAATGCAGTTCTTGGGCCGGTGCAGGTGCTGTCGGGTGCGCAGGAAGCGGCGGCGCTGCAAGGCGCCGCATTTCTTAATGCGAAACTGAAGCTGGCGGAAAAACAACTTCTTATTGACGCAATAGAATTGCACGGTCTGCGCACTTCTGTGATGCTTGACAACAACAAAACCCTCAACTGGACCGAGATACTGAAAACCGCTCCGGGCGTACCAGTGCGTGCCCCTGTTCACTCCGCTACGGTCAAGTCGGCCAAGAAAGACGAACAGGGAATGGATGTGAAGCTTGCGCGCTTTAGTCTGGAGGGACTCGAAGTCGGCATTGTTGATCAGACAACCGGGGCGCCCGTCACAATTGATGTCACCAGGGGCTTTGTGACAGCGAAAAACCTGAGCATCGATATGAACAAGGCCGTGCCGATAGAGGCCGGCTTCAGCCTCAAACAGGGCGGAAATTTCCATGCCGGGGGCACCATCATCCCAGGCAAAGCATCGGGGACGCTCGCGGTTAATCTCGCCGCACTGCAGTTGAAAACCTTTACGCCCTACGTCAACCGGTTCGCCAGACTCCACCTGAATTCGGGTATGGCATCCACCAGCGGCAAGCTCATGTTTGGGAAGACCGAAGCGGTTATGAGAGTGGATTTCAAAGGCGGTTTTGCAGTGGATGACCTTGGAATCACGGAAGAAGAAACAAGGGAGCCTTTCTTCGGCTGGAAAAAGCTCTCCTCCAATAGTCTGGAGATCGAACTGAATCCCCATCGCCTGCAGATGGACGAGCTGGCGGCGGTCAACTTGTTCGGCAAAGTCATCATTTTTGAAGACAAAACGATCAACCTGAAACGCATTTTGCGCTCTCCGGAGCAGGAAGGCGCGGTCACAGCAAAGGCGGACGAGCCGGCGCCAGACCGGACCGTTACGGAAAAGGCCGCAGCGCCCCTGTCCACCCGGGCCGAAACAGGCGCTGAAGCAACCCCGTTCCAACTTGCCATAGAGCGCCTGCGCCTCAACAACGCCGACGTCGAATTCGCCGACCTCTCTCTCAGGCCGCAGTTCGGTACCCGGATGCATGACCTCACGGGTGTGGTTACGGGGCTTTCCAACGACCCGGCAACGACGGCACTGGTGGAACTCGACGGCAAGGTGGACGAATACGGATCGGCCCGCATCCGCGGCTCGATCCAGCCGTTTCGGGCAACGGATTTCACCGATCTGACCCTTGCTTTCCGTAATCTGGAAATGACCAACCTCACACCCTATTCAGGCAAATTCGCCGGGCGAAAGGTCGATTCCGGAAAACTCTCAGTCGATCTTGAATACAAGGTCAAAAATCGCCAGTTGACTGCTAACAACAAGGTAGTAATTAACAGGCTTAAGCTGGGCGAGCGTGTCGAGAGCCCTGATGCGGTCAAGCTACCTCTTGACCTGGCAATTGCAATCCTGGAAGACAGCGATGGTGTCATCGACCTGGATCTGCCGATTGCGGGAAGCCTCGACGATCCTGAATTCAGTTATGGCATAATTATCTGGAAGGCCCTCGTCAACGTGCTGACCAAGGTGGTGACCGCGCCCTTCCGTGCCCTCGGTCGTTTAATAGGAATCGGTTCCGAAAAGCTGGAAGACATTGAATTCGATTTCGGTGCCGCGACGCTGTTGCCGCCGGAAAAGGAGAAACTCAAGGGAATTGGTCAAGCTCTCGCCAAGCGGCCGGCGCTTGTGCTGTCCATTTCCCCTGTCTATGACCTCCGGAAAGATGCCCGCGCGCTTCAAGAATTGCGGATCCGGCGGGAGGTCGCCCGGCGTATGGGGTTAAACGTTGACCCTGGTCAGGAACCGGGCCCCGTCGACACCACCAACCAACGCGCGCAGAAAGCTCTGGAGGCTTTATATGATGATCATTTCGCCAAGGAGGGCGGGGTGAAGGCAATCAAGGCCGAATACGAAAAAACAACAGGGGGCGTGAAGACGGTTCATGCCGCCATGCTGGAACGCCTGACTCTGCAAATCCCCGTAACAGAAGCCGAATTAAGTCGTTTGGCGCAGGCCCGGGGCGAGGCGATGAAACAGACGCTGCTCACGCTGGGTGAAGTAGTGCCGGACAAAATCCATGTGTCGGAGCCCCTGAAAAAAGATGATGATAGTGATAGCAAGGTTCTAATATGCAAGCTTACTCTTGGTGCAGGGAACAAACCGGCTCCTGAATCCGCTCCTGCAGCCGTCATACCCTAATTCCTGTACAAAGCAGGTGGTCCAAAACCCGTCCCCGCTCTAGAGGTTTCAATGCCCATGTCTGGCAATTCGAGGCGGCCCTGTTCTTGTTGCTTTTTGAGGGAAATTTTGAGAGAGTGCGTCGAATAATCGTATAATTTTGACCAAATTTGTCCCTCAGAGGTTCATTGTCGATTTACCAATAATATCGGGAAGGAATTACAGGACTGTGAAGCTAAAGCATAAGTTGATAGGAGTGGCCGTTTGTTTATGGATGCCCTACGTTGCCTTTGCGCTTGATCAGAGCCCAATGGTGAACGTTACCCAGGTGCTGAAGGCAACGAAGAGTTGGGATGGCAGGCCGATCACATATCCACCAGGAGAGGCGGAGGTAACCGGACTCGTGGTGGAGGTTGCGCCGGGAGGAGAAACAGGATGGCACCTCCATCCGGTTCCTTCCTTCGCCATGGTGTTGTCGGGTACGTTGGAAGTGGTCCTGAAAGATGGCCGGGCAAAACGCCTTCAGGCCGGTGACGCCCTTGCCGAAGTGGTCGATACGCTTCACAATGGCCGCAACTTAGGCAATGTCCCGGTCCGGCTCATTGTCTTTTATGCCGGTACATCAGGGCAGTCTCTTTCTGTCAAACAAAGCGAGATAAAAGCCGCCACACCCTGAAAAGCAAGAGCACAGCATTTATTCTATTCTCTGGAGGGAAATAAAAGTCTCGTAACTACCAACCTTAACAGCGACACCCCGCCACTCTTGATTACCACCAAAAAGTCATTCCGCTTACCCTATTGGACTAAAGTCCAATAGCTTTTTCTATCCCCTCCCGATAATGTCAAAACTCTAACTGTCAGATTTGCCGAGTAAAAATGGTGCATGCCAACCATGAAGGCACTTGTATGATTGAGAAAAAATCCATCAAATTTATTGCGGATCAATCGGCAACTTCTTAACCCTGTCTTTCCTAACAAGACGGGGTTTTTTATGTTCAGCCTTAGGCCAATTCATACATTATGAAGAGTTTTGCAGGCGAGATCAATTGAGAGGAGGAAAGATGAGTCACCCATAAAGGAGGTACTGGAAGATGGCGGCCTACGATGACGAAAACGATTTAGACAGAGAAGCAGAGTGCTTCAGAGATCAATGCGAGCGAGAAGATTTTGAAGATAAGGAAGAGAGAAGTCTTACGGATCAGGAATGGGAGGAGGAGAAGATGCTCCGGGAAGAAGAACAGTTCCTGAACGAGCAGGAACGGAATCGGATGGAAATGGGCTTAGATGAGGTACCCGAGGGAGGGTGAATTTACTGAATTTAGCAATATAGCGTGCTTCGGTATCGGCAGATCACGAAAAAAGGAAGGAAGCAAGGGATGGAAGAAGCGAAAGTTAAAGAAGCTTATAAGGAATTGGCGAAAATAGTTGGTGAACAGTATGTTTCCATGGATAAAGAGGATCTGATGCCCTATGCCCGGGATGAGGTATCGCAGGCTTTCCGGACCTATATGGCAGATCTTGTGGCGGCACCCGGCACGGTCGAGGAGATCCAGGAAATCGTCCGCTTGTGCAACAGGATCAAGCTGCCCATCTATCCTTATGCCTATGGTGTCAGTATCAGCAGTACGGCCCTACCCAGGGTCGGGGGGTTGATGCTGGTAGTACGGAGACTGGACAAGGTCCTCGAAATAAACGAGGAAACCCATACCGCTACCATTGAACCGGGCGTAACCTGGTCAAAATTATTTTTTGAGGCCAAGAAAAAGAAGTTGGAGCCTCTGGGCTTGGGGGGCGGGCCTCACAGCGGGAGTCTAATTGGCAATTTTGTTTTGGGTGGCGGCAACACGGGCGGGATTGATATTAATGAAGAAGTGGCCTGTGAGGTAGTGCTGCCCGACGGAGAGCTGATGTGGACGGGATCGGCAGGAATGCGGGGACACGAAAAACTTAATCCCTGGTGCCGGGTTGGCTACGGGATGAACCTGACGGGTGTTTTTCATGGCTCCCTGGGGACCTATGGGGTGGTAACCAAGGTACTGAGGCGGCTTTATCCCCTGCGGAATATCGAAGAGCGACTGCAGATTGGCTTCGACAGCTTTGAAGATTGCCTGAAAGGGATGAAGGACCTGGTTGATCTTGGCATTTCGAAGCAGGTCTATGGCGTGAACCGTCCGCAGGCGGCCATGATTGCAGCTGATTCGGAAATCATCCATGATCCCGTGGCCTATGAAGCATTTGAGAGCGATTTTCCCGAATTCCTGATTGTCGATAAGATCAGCTGTTACAATGAGAAACAGGAGCGCGTCTACAAAGAACTGATTGAAGAAACGGCGGGTAAATATGACGGCCGGCTAGTCTCTTTCAACGGGAAAACCCAGGATGCCCTGATGGAACTCTGGGATGGGAGTTCGTCCGTCGCAATCCGTTATCTGCGGCACAATCCCCACCTGATGGCCTTCGGCATGCTGCCTCCCTCCATGCTTCCCGGTCTCCGAGAGATAACCAAAAAAATCATGAAGGATCTGGACTATGAACTCACTTCCTTTTCCAACAAGGTCATTGAACATCCCCGCTGCTGGATTTCTCCCTGGGAAAGGAATGAAAGCTATCTTTTCGAGCAGGAAATGGAGTTTGTTCCGGAAGACCCGGAATCGGTCAGGAAATTTCTAGAATTTCAGAGGCGCTATTATGAGGAGTCGGCCCGGTATGGAAGCAGCCAGATCAATGCCGGCTTCTTGAAAAGGATGGAGCCGATGATGTGGCCTGGCTACATGAAGATAATAAGGGGGGTAAAACAACTGCTCGACCCCAATAATATCATGGCCCCGAAACAACTGTTGAAGGATATCTAATCCCGATAACCTAAAGGTCACAGGTAAACGGGACTTTTTTCAGTACCCCCTTGCGGGGTATAAGCGCGCTGAAGAAATTGCTTTCCAGCGGAAAGCAATTTCTAGCTTACTAATTAGAGGAGGAGATAGCGAGATGTCAGAAAGAAAACCTATAAAAATCGCCGGCGAGACGAAGCCCTTTGCTGAGTATAAAGAGGATATTTATAACTGCATGAAATGTGGGGCCTGTCGAGTGGCCCTGCGACAAAGTTTACCCTCCTGTCCGGCGGGGAATAAACATGTTTTTGATTCCTACTATTCAATTGGCAGGATGGAGATTGCCCGTTCTCTCATGGAGGGGGATCTGGACTGGAACGAAAATACGGCCAAACGGTTCTATAACTGCGCCTTATGCGGAAGCTGCGATAACCACTGCGACTATGTAAACGGAACCTTTTCCCCCATGGAGGTATTCCTGATGATGAGGAGGGAATTGGTGAACCGGGGCTTGGGGCCGCTACCCAGCCAGGCGCCTTTGGTCGCCAGTATCGAGCGCTTTAACAACCCCTTCGGGAGAAAGGAGCGGGGGAAAAGTTTGCCCTTCAAGGCTAAAATAGTGGACCAAGATACAGATGTCCTTTTTTACGTGGGCTGTGCACTGGAATTTGATCCTACCTCCAGTTTCATCACCAGGGAAAGTGCTGAATTGATGAACAAGGCCGGAGTCAACTGGGGAATCATGAAAGATGAAGAGGTTTGCTGCGGTTTGCCTGTCCTGGAGTTGGGAGAGGAAGAACTTTTCGGGAAACTGGTGCGTGAGAATATTGAGCGGATCAACCGCACGGGGGTGGATATCATCGTCACCGCTTGCACCGGCTGCATGAGCGCCATGAAACGGGATTGGTCCCGTTACGGGGAGCTCAAGGCGAAGGTCATGCATATTACCGAATACGCCGCACAACTCCTGAAAGAAGGCAGATTGAAGATAACCGGCAGTTTTGACAAGAAGGTTACCATCCATGATCCTTGTCAACTGGGAAGATTTAACGGCATCTATGAAGAAACGCGGGACATACTGAAGGCGATTCCCGGAGTTGATTTCCGGGAGATGGAAAGGAATCATGAAGAGGCTTACTGCTGCGGCGCCGGGGGAGGCTTGATTGCCGTCGATCCCGAATGGACTTCCCAGACAGCCACCGAAAGACTGCAGGAAGCCTTGGCCTGCGGTGCGGAGGTAATGGTGGTCCCCTCCTGTCCCAACTGTTATCTTAATTTCGATATGGCGCTGCACGGCTATGCCGGTGCGGTGAAACTTTACGAGACGGTATGGGCGAAGGTGCCGGCGACGGCAAAATTCATGGGCATTGCCCAAAAGCTCACCGCCCCCTTTATGAAAATGCGCAAAACGGTGGATATCGCGGTCATGGACGAAATTCAGTTGCTCAATTCGGTGGCCTGAAAGTTGTTGCGCCATAAGATGGATCCATAAAAAAGGGGTGGACTAACCACCCCTTTTTTATACATCCAGGAAACATTGGGGATCTTCTGCGAGAAAATCATCCCCTCCACCGGATCGGGAAAAGGCATAGGCAATCGCCCGGCAACCCCGGCAGTTGGCCCAGCGGCTGCATCTGCCGCATTTGCCTCCGTATCTGCTCCGATCGCGGAGGGCGTTGAGGACCTCTGACGTTGCCCAGACCTCGCGCAGGGAATCCTGGCGGATATTTCCGATCGGTATAAACAGTCTCCGGCAGGGGACGATCGTGCCGTTGGGCAGCAAGGTCAATCCCGAGAGCCCGGCAGCGCAACCGCCGGTGGGTACGGGACCGGCATCTGCAATATCGGAAAGGGTATGCATCTGTGCAGCCACGGGGTCGCCGGTAACGATCTCAAGCCCCGGGGTGTTCAGGGAAAATATCTGTTTATAAATCTTGCCGACTTTTTCTCTTTCAAGCATTTGATCAAGCAGCCCCTTCCCTCGACCGGAGGGCACAAGCCGTGAGAAACCCAGTTTTTGCACGCCGAGAGACGAGGCAAGGGCTATCAGATCCGTGAAGTGTTCTGCATTTAGCTCCGAGAGGGTAACGTTTAAGGTAACGGTAATACCCGCATCAAGGAGCTGCCTGACTCCCTGAAGCGCAGAGGCAAAACTGCCTTTTCCTCTTATTTCTTCATGAATCTTTTCCGGTCCTTCAATACTTATCTGTACGCCCTTAATGCCAAGCTGTGCTAGCCTTTGCGCCCTTTCTTTGTAAATAAGCGTACCATTGGAAAGGAGATATATTTCAAACCCCCGGCTACTGATCATTTCGAGGATTTCAAAGATATCCCGTTTCAGAAAGGGCTCGCCTCCCGTAATGTTGAAACTGGGGGTGAAAGACATACCGTAGTCTGCAGTCCATGCCTCCAGCAGGTCGCCGATTTCGGTGATCGCATCTTCCATCTCCGCAATCGAGAGTTCCTCCTCGTTGCCACCGGTTTGATAGCAGTGAGTGCATTTGAGATTGCACTTTTCAGTGAGATGCCACTGGATAAAAAAATCATGGAAGTCGTTTATGGCCATGCACAATTCCCTGACTATCCAATAAAGAAAGGGTTCAAAAATTAAAGGACTTTTAACTGGGCTTCTTTCCGTCCTGAACCTTTGAACCCTCTCCGTCATCGTTGCCGACCGGCAACTTTAGCTTTTTCAACTCTTTCATTTGTGGCATATCTTGCCAGGATTCTCTTTTACCGCTTTTTTGAACCTTGACCAGAATGCCGCCTCCTTTACAAGGACCTTATCACTTACGACCTTTTTCATCCTGTTTCACCTCCTTCCTATCTTTCAGTTGGCGTTCCGAAATAACGCTGCAAATATTATCTCTGAACACGTTTTTATATTAGCGCCTCTTATGGTTCTGTCAAGCTGAAAAAAAAGGGCTGAACGGAACGCCACAAGGCGTCTAATATTGACTTTTCTCAAAGCACGCTTAATACTTTGATTATTGAGAAAAGCCCTCCGCCAAGGGACAAGATGTGCAGTGGGATTTTGCTACCTAGGGCTCTGAAGTTTATTCCCGATGCTTTTAGAGAACTTCCGGAAAAGTATTTTTCCGAACCAAAAAAGGTTTATGGCCGTCGCATGTACGGTGCGTCAATGGGCGCAGGCATGCCATGTCCGAAAACAGCAAAATCCCACACACACCAAGCACAGATTACGCCGCTTATCACGATTAGAGTAAGCCAAAGAAGAAACACCAGGCCGGATGCAGGAGAGCGACATTGTGCAAGAAACAGTGGCCCATAGACTCCTATTGTCCCAGGCACAACCATTACAAATAATAGATTCTTCAAGATCAGCAGCATCACTGAACCTCGTCACCCATGAAATTTCACTATCTTCTCTCAAATTGCCTGAATGTCTCGTTAGCTGACAATCTAATATTTTTGGACGTAGAATCCAAGTATAGCTAAGAGCAAAATTACAAAACCGAACCCCAGATATGCCCACGTGAAATAGTTTAATGTGAGCCCCCCATTTTCTAAAGATGGAGGTTCAATATAAAGCCCCGGTACATCGTGAAGCATAAATTAATAAGAATCCCTAATTTAAACACCCGAAAAGAAGTGCCAGAGTAGTCAAGAGAAGCAGCAACATTATCTCATAAAGAGGAATTGTAAGTTGGGTTAAAAATGCTAACTCCATGCATTCATACCCTTTGATTGTTGAATAAGAGCTTGTTTTCCGCTGTTGTAGCAGTGCCTCCGAGACGTATATAATATCTCCATTTATTAATATAATATAATATTACCATCCTGCAATTTGTAATGCTCCGCTTCAACTACATCAGTATTGTTAACAACACTGTCAAGAATTTTATTTACCATACTATTAGGAATATACATCATTTTGGTAACATGCGGATTAGACAATCTTTTCAGTATCTCGTTACTGATAGCAAACGATATGAAACCATCACCTGCAAAATCAACAGTATTCTCTCTTAGCACTACCCTAACCATCCCTGTTTCAATATTAACATCCTCACCATAACCGTTTAAAAGCTTTAGCGACCACGTATCCACAATTTCAAGTCTTGCTTTTATCATAGGGGAGATCCGAAACTCATAAGGTGTCGGTGGATACACAGTGGGACCATTCGGCAAATGAAAAGAAAGATCAGCGGCATAACTAATGCTAGTACAATGCACAAAGACCAGCGATGCAATGAGCACCCGGAATAATATTATCCTTCTCATGGTCAGGCTCCTTTTATGTGCTTGTGGCAGCTACATCATTGTGCTCGACAATGCGATGATCCACCGATGTGAGCCGCCGTTTATGATTCTCAACCAGAAAGCTGTTCTTCATGCAGGCACCAGGGACGTCACTTTTACGTCCTTTCTAAGTGCGGAAATCCTCTTACCTTGCCAGCATAAACTGCCACTACCTGCTTCTGTTCTATAGGAGCATATAGTCCTCTCCTTACGATTTAAGCTATGCACATAAATCCGAACATCAATGAGGGAAAAATGTGAGTTTAATGCGGGGAATTAGTTAGTATAATTTTTAGTTAAGTGAAGGAAATGAAATAGTAATAAGAGACGTCTAAGCGACTATAACGAGTCAGAGCGAAGTACTTAAATATTAATGCGGTGCTTTCTTTAACTAGTATTTCCCCTCTGTTCAGGAATGCCCAGCTCCCGACAGATCTGCAATGCGTTATCGCCCTGTGATAGCTTCACGTCTGCTTCTCGCAACAACCCAACAATATGTTCCATCGTAAAATGCTTCCTGTTAATCCTTGCCTCTCTCTTATAATCCAATACGTTCTTGAGAAATTCAGCCGGCTCTATCAAACGCTGTTTGTTTCTGATAAGCTTCACGCACGCTCAGCTATAACTACACTAAAGAGGCACCACCGTTGAGTTGTTCGTAGGCATCAATGTATTTTTCCACCATCACTTCTATGTCATGTTGTTGACGTGTTTCGCGCATAATCCTTTTTATTTGTTTTTCCCTAACTTCAAGAGGACGGCGATGAAATTGTA
>Ga0082335_1002405_pt1 | contig 35163 bp, 28 predicted proteins | sample Subgrocontami58m_FD_72375 | JGI IMG/M metagenome (GOLD analysis project Ga0082335, IMG submission 72375) | Subsurface groundwater microbial communities from S. Glens Falls, New York, USA - GMW37 contaminated, 5.8 m (SPADES assembly) (version 2) ... | reverse complement strand
GGGGGGCTAGCGGGCCGGGGTACCGGCGGTGGGGGGCTGTGGATAGGGGTCGGCCGCAGGGGCGGGGGGCGTGAGGGGCGGGGGGGCGGGCACCCTCTCCCCGGCCCTCTCCCTCAAGGGAGAGGGGGGTTGGCTGCCGCCTATGGTTGGGCGTGGGTGCGCGAGTGCTCCCCTCACCCTAGCCCTCTCCCAGGGGGAGAGGGGACCTGATGGCTGCGGCATTAGGCCACCTCCTTGGCATGGGTGTAGGCGAGTTCGCCACCAAAGTACGTGGCGACCGGGCGGCCCTTCAGCAACACGCCCGCCAGCGGTGAGTTCTTGCCCTTGGACAGGAAGGCCTCCGGCTTTACCTCCCACTCGGCGTCCATGTCCAGCAGCGTTACGTCGGCGGGCGCTCCCGCTCGCAGCGTGCCCAGGCCGGGCGGGGTCAGCGGCGACCGGCCCTTCGGCCCGCCGTCCAACGCGCCCAGAAACCGCGCCGGTCCCGCCGTGAGCTTCTCAATGACGAGCGGCAGCGGCAGCACGCCGCGGTGCACCAGGCTGAGCACGCTGCCCAGCGCCACCTCCAGCCCGCTGATGCCGTTGGCCGCCTGGTCGAACTCGCACAGCTTGTCCTCCTGGGCGTGCGGCGCGTGGTCGGTGGCGATGCAGTCGATGGTGCCGTCCAGCAGGCCCTCGATCAGGGCGGCGATGTCGCGCTCCCGGCGCAGCGGCGGGTTCACCTTGGCGCTGGTGTCGTAGGGCGTCTCGGCCCCGCGGCCCGCCGGCTCCAGGCCCACGTAGCCGCAGCAGGAACCCAGCACCCGCTCGTCGGTCAGCGTCAGGTGGTGCGGCGTCACCTCAGCGGTCACCGGCAGGCCCTCGGCCTTGGCCCGCCGCACCAGTTCCACGCCGCCGGCCGTGCTCAGGTGCGCAATGTGCACCCGTGAGCCGGTCAGCCGCGCCAACTCGATGTCGCGGGCGATCATGAGGTCCTCGGCGGCGGCGGGCCAGCCCTTCAGGCCGAGGCGGGCCGACACCGAGCCCTCGTTCATACTGGAGCCACGGGTCAGGCTGGGGTCCTGGCAGTGGTCGATGACCGGCAGGCCGCGCGGCAGCAGGTACTCCAGCGCGTGCCGCATGATGGTGGCGTCCCACACCGGGTTGCCGTCGTCGCTGAACCCCACGCACCCGGCGTCGGCCATCTCGCCGAGCTGGGCCATCTGCTTGCCCGCCAGGTCACGGGTCACCGCGCCGATGGGCAGCACCCGCACCACCGCCTGCTGGCGAGCGATGCTCAACACCCGCTCCACCATCGAGCGGTCGTGCAGGGCGGGGCTGGTGTTGGGCATGCAGCACACCGTGGTGAAGCCGCCGGCCGCGGCCGCCCGGGTGCCGCTGGCGATGGTCTCCTTGGCCTCGTACCCCGGCTCGCGCAGGTGGCAGTGGAGATCGATGAAGCCCGGCGTCACCACCAGGCCGGCGGCGTTCACCCGGCGCGGCGGCTCGGCCACCGCGGGCATGGGCGTGCCGGAGAGGCTGCACCACGCCACCGCGCCGCCGTCCAGCAGCAGGTCGCCCGCGCCGTCCCAACCCTGGGAGGGGTCGATAATACGGCCGCCGGTGATGAGGGTTGCGGTCATGACAGCACCTTCTCGAAGCACACGTAGTTGGGCGAGAACCCGGACGCCCGGTAGAACGCCTGGGCGTCGCGGTTCTCTACATCGGTCAGCAAGTACAGCGCCGTGGCCCCGGCCTTCTTTGCCGCCGCCTCCACCGTCGCCACCAGCGCCGAGCCCACGCCGCTGCGCCGGTACTCGGGCTCCACGTAGAGCTGCGTCAACTCGGCGTACGGGGCATCTTGGTCGAGGTGGGGCACAAGCCGCAGCGCCGCTAGGCCAGCGATCCGGCCGGCGTCCTCGGCCAGGTACACCGTTTCCCGCCCCGCTGCCGCTGCCAGACGCTCCGCCATCTGCGCGGCCGTCACGTTGGCCACCGCGCCCTTGTCGGCGCCAGCAGGCAGGCCCATGACGCCCACCTGCTGGTTAAAGGCGGTGAACAGGACGGCCAGCACCGGAGCGTCGGCAGCAGTGGCGGTGCGGATAGTGAAGGTGGCGGTGGTCATTGGGCGGCCTCTGGGCGAGCGATAGATGGCGCCCCGCCTGCGGGGTGGTCACGCCAAGCATCCCACTGGGCACACCCCCAAACCCCCTCAAGGGGCCCTTCGACATGGCTCAGGAGAGCGTTCAAGGTATCCCCTCGGGATTGATTTAAGTTTTGGGGGGACACCACCCAAAGCCCCCTGGCAAAGAGGGTTGCACCCTCTCTGCACTCACCCGCCGGAGGCAAGGCGACAGCGGGGGCAGTATCGATAGAACACAACCGCGTCACCGGGCCAAAGGGCGATTCATGAATCGCCCCTACGGTGATAGCGGGCCATGACCGAACATCCGGCAGCGGTTCCCTCTCCCCCTCGGAGAGGGCTAGGGTGAGGGTGCAGCCCATCACTGCGGCCCCCCGATCAACAGGTACAGCAGCGCCATGCGCACCGCCAGGCCGTTGGCCACCTGGGCGTCGATGACCGACTGTGCACCCCGCACCAGCTCCGACGACAGTTCAATGCCTTCGTTGACCGGGCCGGGGTGCATCAGCAGCGCGCCGGGGCGGGCCATGGCCAGCCGGGCCGGCGTGATCTGGTAGCCGGTGATGTACTCACCCATGCTGGGCAGCAGACCGCCCTCCTGGCGCTCCTTCTGCAGCCGCAGGGTCATCACCACGTCGGCGCCGTTCAGCGCTTCCTCTACGTCCCAGGTCACGGTGACCGGCGGCAGGCCGCTGGCACCCATGTCACGGTCGGGCGCCCACTCGCGCGGCAGCAGCGTGGCGGGGCCGCACAGCGTGACGTGCGCGCCGGCCGCCCGCAGGCCCCAGATGTCGGAGCGCGCCACCCGGCTGTGCAGAATGTCGCCGATGATCGCCACCTTCAGGCCCTCCAGCCCGCCCAGCCGTTCGCGGATGGTGTACAGGTCCAGCAGCGCCTGGGTGGGGTGGGCGTGCCAGCCGTCGCCGCCGTTCACCACGCTGGCCCGCACCTGCTGCGCCACCAGATAGCACGCGCCGGAGCTGGCGTGCCGCATCACCAGGCAGTCGGGCGCCATGGCGTCGATGGTCTTCACGGTGTCCACCAGGCTCTCGCCCTTGGTGGTGCTGCTGCTGCTGGCGGTCAGGTTGATGACGTCAGCGCTCAGCAGCTTGCCCGCCAGCTCGAACGACATGCGGGTGCGGGTCGACGCCTCGTAGAACAGCGTGATGACGGTCTTACCTCGCAGCGTCGGCACCTTTTTGATGTCGCGCTGCAGCACCTCGCGCATGCCGTCGGCGGTGCGCAGCACCAGGTCGATCTCATCGCGGCCAAAGTCGTCGAGGTCGAGCACGTGCTTGTGCCGCAGGCCGGTCGCCGCAGGGACCGCCACGGCCAGGTCAGTGCGCTCCGGTTGGTGGGTCGTCGCTTCAGCCATGGTGGTCACGCCTCCGCGCCCGTACGCTGGGGCACGCTGGCTGCGGCATCGCCCGCCACAATCCACACCGCATCCTCGCCGTCCACCTCGCTCACATGCACCACGATCTGCTCCTCCCGCGCCGTGGGCAGGTTCTTGCCCACGTAGTCGGCGCGGATCGGCAGTTCGCGGTGCCCCCGGTCCACCAGCACCGCCAGTTGGATGGCGCGCGGCCGTCCCAGGTCGGCGATGGCGTCGAGCGCGGCCCGCACCGTGCGCCCGGTGTACAGCACGTCGTCCACCAGCACCACGGTGCGGCCGGTGACCGAGGCGGGCAGGCGGGTGGCCTGCAACGACGGCCGGGGCCGCTGCGCCAGGTCGTCGCGGTACAGGCCGATGTCCAGCGAGCCCACGGGCACCGCCACACCCTCGAACTCCTGCATCAGCGCCACCAGCCGCTGGGCGATGGGGACACCGCGGGTGCGCAGGCCCAGGAACACCAGATCCTGCCCGCCGTGGTTGCGCTCCAACACCTCGTGGGCAATGCGCACCAGCGCCCGCCGCACGTCGTCGGCAGTCAGCACCTGCTTGCCGTTCATAGGCAACCGGACGCCAAAAACCCTTCGACCGCGGTCGAAGGGTGACAGCCGGTGGGTGCTATGGTTGCAGAAACCGGCGCGCACACAGGGTGCGCGGTGGCGAGGTGGGGCATGTTCCCTCTCCTTGCCAGCCTCTCGGGACCGGCTTAAAGGCACTGGGGCGTTTCAATTAGGCTAGCACGCGGTGGCGGGCCTCCGCAACTAATGGTGTGCCGTAGAGGTCGCACCACAGCATGCGGGCTCGGCGCCCAGAGTCGAAGCCCCGATGGTTGCCCAAATAGCGGGCCGGCACATGCTATACTGCGCAAGCAGTTATGAACTACGAAACAGTCATCGGCCTGGAAGTTCACGCCCAGTTGCTCACCAAGAGCAAGATGTTCTGCTCTTGCAGCACCGCCTACCAGGAGGCCGCGCCCAACACCCACGTGTGCCCCGTCTGCCTGGGCATGCCCGGCGTCCTGCCGGTCATCAACCGGCGGGCGGTGGAGTACGCCATGATGTTCGGGCTGGCGCTCAACTGCTCCATCAACCCCCACAGCAAGATGGACCGCAAGAACTACCCCTACCCCGACCTGATGAAGGGGTACCAGATCTCGCAGTACGACGAGCCGCTGTGCATCAACGGCTGGCTCGACGTCGAGGTCGACGGCCAGCCCAAGCACATCGGCGTCACCCGCGTCCATATGGAAGAGGACACCGCCAAGCTCAGCCACCACGCCGCCGACGGCGAGACCTTCAGCCTGGTGGACGTGAACCGCGGCGGCGTGCCGCTCATGGAGATCGTGTCGGAGCCCGACATGCGGTCGGCCGAAGAGGCCCGCCAGTATTTGATGAAGCTGCGGCGCATCCTCCGCTACCTGGGCATCTCCTCGGGTGACATGGAAGAGGGCGCTTTCCGCTGCGATGCCAACGTGAGCGTGCGGCCCGAGGGGGCCAGCCAGTTTGGGGTCAAGGTGGAAGTGAAGAACATGAACAGCTTCCGCTCGGTGTTCCGCGCCATTCAGTTCGAAGAAGCCCGCCAGCGCACCATGCTCGACACCGGGCAGCGCATCGCGCAGGAGACTCGCGGCTGGGTGGACACCAAGAACGAGACGGTCTCGCAGCGCTCCAAGGAGTCGGCGAACGACTACCGCTACTTCCCCGAGCCCGACATTCCCACCCTTGAGGTGAACCCTGAGTGGGTGGCGCAACTGCGCGACAACCTGCCGGAACTGCCCGATGCCAAGTACCAGCGCTTCCAGCTTGAGTTCGGCCTCTCGCCCTATGAGGCGGCGGTGCTGACCGATACGCGCGCCATGGCCGAGTTCTTTGAGGGCGCCATGAGTGTGCCGCCATCGAACGGCCAGGCCAGCGACCTGTGGGCGCGCGCCAAGTCGGTGAGCAACTGGTGCACCGGCGAGTTGCTGCGGCTGCTCAACGCCAACAACCACGACGTCGAGGACATCAAGGTGTCCCCCTCCCAGCTGGCCGAACTCATCGACCTGGTGGAGGCCGGCAAGGTCAGCCAGACCGCGGCCAAGACGGTGTTCGAGGCGATGTACGCCACCGGCAAGAGCCCGGCGGCCGCCGTGCAAGAACTGGGCCTCGCCCAGATCAGCGGCAGCGACGAACTGGCTGGCATCGTGGCCCGCATCGTCAGCGAGACCCCGCAGGCTGTGGCCGACTACCGCGCGGGCAAGCAGCAGGCCCTCGGCGCCCTCGTCGGCAAAGTGATGAAGGAGACCCGTGGCCGGGCCAACCCCGCCGTCGTCACCGAGTTGCTCAAGGAGCAGTTGGCCTAGATGGAGCACCGGGACGAGGCCGTGACGGAGTCACGTCCTCCGCGCCCCCGCAGTTCGAATAGCCTGCGCAAGTGGCTCAGGCCGGGTATGAACGTCAAGCGCTGGCTGGCGCTGATGACGCTGGGTGTGGCGCTCTTCGGTCTCGGTATCGGCTACATCCTCCGCGACATTTACGAGAGCTACTCGTTCCCTGACATCGTGTACTACCTCACGCTGCAGTTCCTGCCGCGCGTCGTGCGGGCGGCCCTCATGTTCTGCGTGGCTACCGGCGCCCTGCTGGCCGGCCTCGTCGGGCTCTATCGCTCGCTGATGGAGCCGTACCGCAAAGGTGTCGAGGAGTCGGCGGCCGACACCCATTACCGTCACCGGTTCGGCCACAACGGCCCGAAGGTGGTGGCCATCGGCGGCGGCACCGGCCTGTCGGTGCTGCTGCGGGGCGTGAAGGAGTACACCCCCAACCTGACGGCCGTGGTGACGGTGGCCGACGACGGCGGCAGTTCCGGCCGGCTGCGCCGCGAACTGGGCGTGCTGCCACCCGGTGACTTCCGCAACTGCATCGCCGCCATGTCCGACGCCGAAGACCTGGTCACCCGCCTCATGCAATACCGCTTCAAGGAGGGGTCCGGCCTGGAGGGTCACAGCTTCGGCAACCTGTTCATCGTCGCGATGTCGAACATTGTGGGGGGGTTCGAGGCCGCCATCCAGGAGACCAGCCGGGTGCTGAACGTGCGGGGACGCATCGTGCCCTCCACGCTCGATGACGTGACCTTGACCGCTTCGGTGGCCGGCGACCAAACGGTGCGCGGCGAGTCCAAGATCCCGGAGAGCGGCCTGCCCATCAGCACGGTGTCGCTCGACCCGCCCGATGCGCAGGCGCATCCTGCCGCGGTGCAGGCCATACTCGACGCCGATATGATCATCCTGGGGCCCGGCAGCCTGTATACCAGCATCATGCCCAACCTGTTGGTGGAAGATATCACCAAGGCGATCCGGCAGAGCAAGGCCATCAAGGTGTATGTATGCAACGTGGCCACCCAGCCCGGCGAGACGGACGGGTACTCGGCCGAAGACCACCTTGAGGCCATCATCCGCCATGTCGGCCGGAATCTGGTGCACCACATGCTGCTGCACGACACCACAGTGCGGGCAGTGCCGTCGGACGGTCTGGCGCACCCCGTGGTCGCGGCGGGCCGCCCGATGCCCGGCATCAAAGTGACTTATGCTGACGTGGTGAACCCGGACAACCCGCTGCGCCATGACCCGTACCGTCTTGCCGAGGCGGTGTTGAGTCTGCTGCACGAGCGCCCACAACCCACGCTGCCGCCCGACGACGACCGCCCCAATGGCGGCTACCCATCCAACGATCCGGCGGCGGGCCCGCCGTCCGCCCCCAATCTGGCCGAAGTCGGCGCGGGCCGCTAACCACACTACCAAGGACAACGTATGGAGACGTTCTTTCAGGCCTTCCTCATCCTGGTGTCGGCCCTGCTGATCACCGTCGTGCTGATGCAGAGCCGCGGCGCCGGGTTTGGCGGCGCCTTTGGCACCCAGGGGGGCGGCGCTTACCGTACCCGCCGCGGGCTCGAGCGCTACCTGTTCCGGGGCACCGTGGTGCTGGCGGCAGTCTTTGTGTGCGTGGCGCTGGTCACGGCACGCATGCACATCCCGTCGTAGGACGGCCAGCGGACCCCTCGGGCGTCCCCCCATCTATGCGTAGAGCACCTGTTTGGCAGGTCGTGCTGATCGTTGCCGGGATTATCTCGGCGGTGTGTCTGGTGGCGGCCGGACTGTTCCTCCTCCTCACCAAGGAGGCTCCCGCCAGCGGCGGCGCCTACACCGAGGCCATGGCCGGCAGTCCGCAGGCGTTGACCCCGCTGCTGGCGGCGTTCAACGACCCTGACCGCGACCTGACCAGCCTGCTGTTCTCCGGCCTGACCCGCCTGCAGAAGGACGGCACGCTGCAGCCCGACCTCGCAGACTCCTGGCAGGTGAGCGAGGACGGCAAGACCTACACCTTCCGCCTGCGCGGCAATGCCGAGTGGCACGACAGCCATCCCGTCACCGCTGACGACGCTGTGTTCACCTACCAGACGCTGGGTTCCAAGGACCTGCCCACCGACCCCGAACTGGTGGCGCTGTGGGCGCAGGTGAAGCCCGAAAAGGTGGACCAGTCCACGGTCCGGCTCACGCTGGCCCAGCCGTTCGCACCGTTCCTCAGCTACACCACCATCGGGCTGGCCCCCTCGCACCTGTTGCAGGGCGTGGCGCCCAAAGACATCGCCGCCGCTGCCAAGAACGCCGTCGGGTCGGGGCCGTTCCGCCTAAAGGAGGCAACCCTGGAGCGGGTGATGCTGGAGGCGAACCCCAAGGCCTACAACGGCCGCCCGCTGCTGGATGCGCTCGACTTCCGGTTTTTTAGGGATGACGCTTCGGTAGCGGCGGCACTGGTGGCCGGGCAGGTGGACGGCGCACTGCTCTACCCCTCGGTGGGCAAGGACGTGGCCGACCGGGTGCGCGCAATCCAGACCATCACCATGCGGCCAATGTCCCGCGGCAACGCCACGGTGCTGTTCCTGAACTCCGCCAACCCGCTGTTCCAGAACAAGTCGCTCCGCCAGGCTCTCTCGTACGGCGTGAACCGCGAAGCGCTCATCGACACCGCCCTCGATGGCTTCGGACGCCCTACCGACAGCCCCATCCCGGCCGAGTCATGGGCTTACAACGGGAACGTCAAACGCTACGAGTTCAACCCTGACCAGGCCGGCAGGCTGCTGGACGATGCGGGGTGGAAGCCCGGCAGCACCGGCATACGCGAGAAGGACGGCCAGCCCCTCAGGTTCAGCCTGCTCACCAACAACGACAAGGGCCGGGTGGCGGTGGGCGAAGCGCTGGCGCGGGACTACAAACGCCTGGGCATCCAGGTGGACCTACAGGCCAGCGGTATCACCGGCCTGATGCAAAATTTCCTGATCCCCCGCAAGTACGAGTCGATCCTGTTCGGCATGGAGTCGGGCTACGACCCCGACCCCTATCCCTACTGGCACAGCTCTCAGGCCACCGCCGAGGGCCTCAATGTCTCCAGCTACAGCAACCCCGACGTGGACAAGCTGCTGGAGCGCGGCCGCACCACCATCAACACCGACGAGCGCAAGCAACTGTATGCCCAGTTCCAGGAGCGGTTTGCCGAAGAGGTGCCGAGCGTGGTGCTGTACTACCCGCTGTACGTCTATGCCCAGGCCAAGCGGGTCCGGGGCGTCGAGGTGACGCCGCTGTACGACACCAGCTCCCGCTTCTACAACATCAAGGACTGGTACACCGAGACGCAGCGGGTGCTGGGACCCTAGCGCCGCCATGGCCTCCGTCGTCGCACTCCTCACCGACTTCGGAACCCGCGACGGCTACGTTGCCGCCATGAAGGGCGTCATTCTGGGCATTGCGCCCGGCCTCCCGCTGGTCGACATCACCCACGAGGTGACGCCGCAGGACGTGTACGGCGGCGCCTTCCTGCTGGGCACGGTCGTCGACGCCTTCGGCCCGGACACTGTGTTCCTGTGTGTGGTCGACCCCGGCGTGGGCGCCGATCGCAGCCCGGTCGCCATCCGAACGCCCCACGGCACCTTCGTGGGTCCCGACAACGGCCTGTTCTCGTACGCCCTTGCCGCCTATCACCCAGCGTTCGACGCGACCGCCCGGCCCACCGTTCCGCCGGCCGTAACGGCGGTGGCCACACCCAGCGGCATCACCGCGCGCCGTATCGCCAACGAGCGCTTGCTCCGCCAACCAGTCAGCGCCACCTTCCATGGACGGGACATCTTTGCACCCGTGGCGGCGCATCTGGCGGCCGGCCGCCCGCTGGCCGGCGTAGGGCCGCAGGTGCGATGGCTGCGGCTGTTTCAACCGCCAGCGCCGCTGCAGGGCCGGGAGGGAGCATTGCTCGGACGCGTGGTGCACGTGGACGCCTACGGCAACCTCATCACCAACCTGCGCGCCGCCGGCTTCCCGCCAGCGTTCCACCTCACCATCGGCGGTCGCACCATCCAACGGTTAAGCCAGGCCTACGACTACGGCGACGCATTGTTAGCCATCTCGGGCAGCAGTGGCTTTGTGGAGATCGCCGCCAAAGGCGGCAGTGCCGCCCAGCGCCTGGGCGTGGGCCGCTGGGCCCCGGTGCTGGTCCGCCCGGCCCCGGTCCTTCCCCCTGCCTAGGGGGAAAGCTCGTTGGGGGTAAGACCGAGAGGACACCCTCCGCAACGCCGCTGACCGGGGCAGCTTTTCGTAGCTGCGCAATTCATTGCGCCTGCCGCGATGGGTTGAGCGCGAGGCGCAATGAATTGCGCAGCTACGGGGACACCGGCCCCGCCGCCGACGCGTTCAAGCACATCGTCATTGCGAGCCGTCCGACGGCGTGGCAATCGCATCGGCGAAGGTAACACCGCCCTGGGTTGCCTCCACCTCGGACACCGCTGATCGACCTAAGGTGATCGACCTGAGGTGAGGCAGACGGGCAACCACGCGGCTCCGTCGCCCACGGGCCGAGAGCGTCGTTCGGTAGGGGCGATTCACGAATCGCCCGGCCGCGTTGGCGATGGCGATGGCGCCTGCAGTGGTTTCCAAACGGGCATCAGGGCGATTCGTGAATCGCCCCTACCGGTTAGCTCCGCCAGCCAGGTTGATGCTGGGCCTTGGAGTTACGCACCAAACGGCCGATGCTGCCCAACCAGCGTCCCCGCCAACCCCAAGACCTCGGCACTGAGGCCAGCCTCTTCGGTCAGCGTAAAGCGGTCGCTGAAGGCGCGTAGGATCGCGGCCTCAACAGCGTCGCAGTCGAGCACGCCGATCTCGTCCTCCACGCTGCCGACGGCGGCGGGGTCCCAGCTCAGCCCCAACGCGGCGTTCACGGGCGTCAGGATGTCGCGAATGCGCTGGCTGCCGCCGGCTACCACCACGCCGCCGACGTGGGCGGCCCCCGCCACCATGCGTTGGCCCACCCCCATGAGCTTGGTGCGGCCGCGGGCGTTCACGCTGTACTCGCCGGGGCAGTACGCACCCTCCACCTCGCCCACCCGAGCGTCGATGCCGAGGCTCGCCAGCGCGCCCGCTATGATCTCGGCCAGCAGGCCAAAGCGGGCCCGCACGCCGCTGACCGGGTCGCGATCGGGGATGGTCCAGGCGAACGCGAAGGTGGTCTGGTGGAACACCGCGGCGCGGCCGCCAGCCAGCCGCCGCACCGCCGCAAACCCGCCGTCGAGCGCCGCCTGCACCGCGGCGGCATAGCCATGCGCAGCCGTGTCCTGCGGTCCAAAGGCCACAATGGCTGCAGGGCGGTACAACCGCAGCACCTCGGGTTCCAGCCCAGCGCTGGCCCGCTGCAGCACAGCACGCGACACCGCGGTGTCGAAATCGGGGCGGTCTACAAAGGCCTGTCGGATGAGCCGGATGACGCGGTCGGCCAAGGCAACACCTGCTTTAAGGGGTACTTCCATTGTACTCAGACCCATCTCGCACCCTGACCCAATCCCAACCCCACAAATTGACAGCCAAAGCGGCTACCCCTACCCTCGGAGAGTACCTAGCTACGCACCCCTCGCCCACTACGGGCAGACCAACGGTCGCGCATGCCCTTCGGGTGGCGGGCCGAACCGGAGACCCGATGACCACCACCGCTGAGGGCGCTACCAGCGCCCCGCGTCCCTCCCCCACACTGTCGGTCATGGCAACCCTCGCCAACGTGGCCGTGTTCCTCATGTTCCTGGCTATGTTCTTCTGCTCGGGCACCAGCGCTTTGATGTACGAGGTGGTCTGGACCCGCCTGCTGGCGCTGGTGTTTGGCGTCACGCTGCACGCCATCAGCGCGGTACTGGCCAGTTTCATGGGCGGCATGGCGTTGGGCAGCTTCCTGGTGGGCCGCCTGGCCGACCGGGTGAAACGGCCACTCATCTTCTACGGCCTCATGGAGATCGGCATCGGCGTCACGGCGGTGGCCAGCCTCGATGCGATACGCCTCATCAACCCCATCTACGTGCAGCTTTACCACACGTCGGGCGACTCCGAGTGGTTCGTCTCGGCGCTGCGGTTCATGGCGGCCTGCGCGGTCATGCTGGTGCCGACGGCGCTCATGGGCGCCACACTGCCGTTCATGGTGCGGGCCTCGCTGCTGCACCTCAGCAAGGTGGGCGAGAACATCAGCCTGCTGTACGCCCTCAACACGGCGGGCGCCGCCACCGGCTCGCTGCTGGCCGGATGGGTGCTCATCGGCGCGATCGGGCTGCAGGCGACGGTGCGCACCGGCGCCATCATCAACGTGTGCATCGGCCTCTCCGCCCTCGTGATCGCGGCGCTCACCTGGCGCATGGTCGACCGCCCGCAAGCGGCCGCCGTCGCCCGTGCGACCACCGAGCCGGCCGCCCAACCCGCCGCGGCCGTCGCACGCGCCGGCCGCGGCGCCTCCACAGCCGTGCTGTTCGGCATCGGCGTCTCTGGGTTCTGCGCCCTGGCCTACGAGGTCATATGGTTCCGGCTGCTGAACCTGTTCCTCAACGGCACCACCTATGCGTTCACCGTCATGCTGGTCACCTTCTTGGTCGGCCTCGCGCTCGGCAGCGCCTTTACCCGGCTCATCATCGGCTGGCGCTGGAACTGGGCCGCGGTGCTGGGCATCCTGCAGTTCCTGATCGGCGCGGTGGCGCTGCTGGGCCTGGAGTACCTGCCCAAGCTCCCGCTGCTGCGTGATGCCGTGGTGGCCATCCCGGCCTTCAGCCCGCTGCTGGGACGGCCGGTGTTCACCATGGCCGCCGCCTGTGCCCTGGCATTGCTGCCGTTGGCGTTCCTGCTGGGCATGACCTTCCCGGTGGCGGCGCAGGCCCTCGCCCGCGAGCCGGGCAAGGAGGGCGCTCACATCGGCGCGCTGAACGCCGCCAATACACTGGGGGCCATCGGCGGCTCGCTGGCGGGCGGGCTCATCATGGTGCCACTGTTTGGCAGCCAGTTCAGCATGACGCTGCTGGCTTCCATCAACCTGTCGCTGGCGCTGCTGCTGGTAGCAGTCGCCCTGTGGCGGCGGCCGGCGTTGCGGTTCGCCGCCCCGGCAATGGCACTGGCGGTGGTGTGGCTCATCAGCGGACGTCCCGGTGACATCTACCCCGAGATGTACGGCAACCTGTTCAAGGACCATGTGCTGCTGTGGCACGAGGAGGGCATTGAGAACACGGTGAGTGTGTTCCGGCACCCCGAGGGCTACAAGATCATGTACCTGGACAGCCGGGAGCAGGCCTTCGACCATCCAGCGCCGGTGCTCTACCACGAACTGATCGGCCAGATCGGCATGATTCTCCAGAACCAGCCAAAGGAAGCCCTGGTGGTCGGCCTGGGCGGCGGCGCCACTGCCGGCGCCGTCAGCCGTTTCAAGGACACCCACGTCGACGTGGTGGAGCTATCACCCTCGGTGGCGCACGCAGCGGCGGCCGAGTTCGCCCACGTCAACAACGATGTGCTGAACCAGCCGAATGTCACGCTCAAACTGGACGACGGCCGCAACTTCATGATGCTGACCGACAAGAAGTACGACCTCATCACGGCCGACCTGATCCAGGCATTCCATGCCGGCAGCGGCAACCTGTACTCCAAGGAGTACTTCACGCTGGCCAAAAGTGCCCTCAAGGACGGCGGTCTGATGGTGCAGTGGGTGAATCCCGGCCTGACCCAGCTCTACCCCCTCATCGTGCGGACGTTCGCCGAGGTGTTTCCCGGCGCCAGCGCCTGGTACTCCGGCACGCTGTTGGTGGGCAGCACCCGCCCGGTGACGGCCGACTACATCGCGCAAACGCTGCGCACCCGTCTGGTGGAACCCGGTGTGCAGGAGGCGGCGGTGAAGGAGCTGAACTTTACCACCCCCGAGCAGGTCATCACCGCGTACTACAACACCATCGAGACGGTGATCGCCGGCATGCCACCCGGTCCCAACCTCATCCTGACCGACGACCGCCCCCTCACCGAGTACTTCCGCTCGGTACCGGGGACGGAGGATTTGGAGAAGCCGGGGGCAGGGCACTAGCGCGGCAAGCGGGAGACACCACACAGCCCAGCAGGCCCTACGCTCGTCCCCAAGCGCTCATGGACGTCAGAATCGGATCCCCTCTCCCCCGGCGGGAGAGGGCTAGGGCGAGGGGGCCCGCCGCGCCGCCAATAGGCACTCTCGGGCGAAGGTGGGTATCCCCGCCACTACCACCGCACGTCCACCCGATACCGCGCCATCGGGTAGTCCAGCCGTAGCACGCCCGTCTGTTCGTCGTAGCGGGCGGTAACCTCGCCGCCCTCTTCGCCCAGGGCGATCGGCGTGCCGTTCACGGTGACCTCCGGCGCTTCGGGTACGTAGACCTCAGCGAACCCAGACAGGCCCTCCGGCCCGTCCAGCGCGAGCTGCAGGCCGCGTGGGGTGGCGGTCTGCTGGTAACTGCTGTCAGTCCACACCACGCCCGGTTCCGAGCGCACCAGCAGCAGGCGGAAGCTGTGACCGGCCATCGGCGCCGCCAGCGCCCCGGCGGCCATGGTGTACACCCCTTGGTCCGCGTCGTACACCAGGTACGAGCCCCGCGGGTCGAGCCCCACCTCTTCCAGGTTGAAGGTGATCTCGCGGGCTTCGTCGCCTCGGTTCATCACGCCGACGTAGGTGGCGCCGTTCCAACGGCTGCCGAACACATCGGGCGGATAGGCGCCCACCGTGAAGATTGGGGCCTGGTGCGGGTGGTAGTGGTTAAGGCGGGCGCGGTAGGCGCTGATCGTCTCCGGCAGCATGCCCCGCAGGTCGAATCCCAGCGAGATCTGGGTCCCCAACGCCACCGCAGCCTCCAGCCACAGACGCGGCGCAGGCTCGTGGTTGGGGTCGCCGTACGCGTAGCCCATGTGCGCCCGTTGGCCCCACAGCCCCTCCTGCAGAATGGCGTAGTCCACGTGCTGCTGCACCCCGCCGTAGGGATAGGGGTTGTCGAACGATGGGTACTCGTCGGAATACCAGAAGGCGTGGGCATACTGCCTCGCGAACAGCGGCGCATGCCAGCCGGCGTACACGTAGGCGTCGGGCCGCTGTTGCTGCACCGCCTGCCAGATGCTGCGGAACCAGTCCATGGTGCTGCCGGTAGCCACGGGAGCGATGCCGTAGCGGTCGCGGCCGATGCGGCGGCCCGGCGGCCCCGGCACTGTGCCCAGGCCGTCCACCTCAATGCCATCGACACCGTAGACGGTGAAGTAATCGTCGAGCACCTCGTGCAGGTAGCTCTGGAATTCGGGCCGGCGGATGGCATAGACATAGCCACGTCCGGTGGCGTCCTCGTCCACGGGCGTCAGGTACTCCGGGTGCGCAGCGGCCAAGCCCGACAAGCCCAGCCAGTTCCCGGTGCGGGCACGGGTATCCACGTACGGCGCAGAGAAGTAAAGCACGGTCCGCAGGTCGCGCTCATGCGCGTGCTCGGCCAGCGCTCCGATGCCCGATGGGAACTTGGCGGTGTCGGGCGTCCGCCAGCCGGAACCCTCCCGCCCCTCCGCCACGTACCAGCCGGCGTCCAGCGCCACCTGCCACGGCCCCAGGTCGCTGAAGGTGGCGGACAGATAGTCCATCTGGGCGTGCAGTTCGTCCTCGCTCACGTCCATGTAGTAGGTGTACCAGCTATTCCACTCATACTTGAACCATGGCGGGATGGGCGCCGCCGGGTACAACGCTCCAAACGCCTGACGGTACCCAGCCAGCGCGGCGGCGGCGTTCGGCGCCCCGTTGAACCCCAGGTAGAAGCGCGGCGAGAGCGCTCCACCATTGCCCGGCAGCGGCGCCACCGAGAACCCCAGCCGCACCGCTGCCTCCTGCGCCGGCCACTCCGCCGTGAACTCGGCCGGGCCGCCCGCTTCGTCCAGCAGCGCCAGTACCACGTTCTCGGCGGGGTCGCCGCTCCACAACAGCACGGGAGCGCCCTCCTGCACCGGCATCCGGTGCGGCACGCTGTCGGGGCGGATGCGGCCCAGCGTGGGCCGGCCGTAGGCGGTGACGTAGCTGGCCGGCGCCTGCAACGTGAGGCGTGCCCGTTGCGGGTCCACCAGGTCATAGCGGGCCACCGCCGGTCCGCCCTCCGGCCCGCCCTCAACGCTGATCTGGGTCACCAAGAACTGACCGTCCTGGTACAGCGCCACCCGCAAGCGCACCAGCATGCCGCTGCGCGCGGCGAGCATACGCACTGTGGCCGCCACGCCCAGCCCAAAGCCCGGGTCGTCCACCACCTCCAGGGCCTCAGCGGGCGACTCAACCGGCGTGAGCGTGGCCGGGTCGAAGGCCGCGCCGTCGGCCAGCGTCATGCGGGGCGCAGCGTCTCGGAGCACCACCACGCCCCGATCGCGGTCGAGCACGGTCAAGGCCCCCAGCGCTTCACCCTGGCAGCCGATGACGACGGCCAGATGTGGGTTCAGCAGCAGGTAACGGCGGCGCAGCGGATCGAACAGCGCCTGCGCCGCCGGATGGCCATCGGCATCATCGGGCAGCCACACACCCGGCAAGGAGCCTAGGTCGCCCGGTTCCAGTCCCACCAGACCTGCGGCCACTGCGGGCGGGAAGGCATCGCCGGTGCGGGCGGTTGCCGCAGCGCGCCGCGGCCGCCGCGGCCCCTGGCGTGCAGGGCGTTCCTCGGGTGCAGGGGCTTCGGTGCGCGGCGTCCCCCGCACCCGCGCCCGTTCAGCGTCGATGGTGTCAGGAGCCTGCTTGGGTTGCGCAGCCTGGGGTCGCGGATTCAGCAGGTTGCGCAGGTTCACCGCCTGCCGCAATTGGGGGTCGAGCCAGACGGCGAATCCTGGCTGATCGCGCGACTCGTCCACCGCCACCAACCGCAACTCGTCCACACCCTCCACCGAGACCTGGGTGCGCTTGGGCGCGGCGGCGGCGGTGAGGCCACCGCTGTCGAACAGCAACTGGTCATCGCCAAACACCAGAAAGCGGGTCTGGCCGGTGCTGGGCGGCGTGTTGTCGTCGAGCGCCACCCCCAGCCGCAGCGTCCGGTAATCGCCGTTCAGGTCGTAACGTATCTCCGAGGTGGGGTAAACGCCGATGCCCCGCTGCTCGGCGCCCTGCACCGTGATGGGCCCTCCGGCGAAGTTGCGGTCGGGGGTGGGGTCGGCCGCCATGGCAATGCCGAACCAGCCGGTGTCGGCCGCCATCCACGGCAGCGCCTGTAGGTCCAACACCTGCACAATGCTGACGCCGTCCTGGTCGACGGCCAGCTCCACGCCCTGCTGCCACAGCCACCAGGACGCAGCACCCCCAGCCCCCACCATGACGGCGGCGGTGAGCAACGCGACGAGCAGCAGGCGGAGGAGTCGCACGTGGGTGTCTTTCGGGCGAGGAGGGCAGCGGCAACGCACACCCAGCCACGTCTAAGGTACCATTGGTACCACTCATCCAAGGAGCGGAACGCATGGAGGTATCGCGCGGCAGGCTGCGCGCCCTGGTAACCGGCAAGGTGCAGGGCATAGGGTTTCGCGCCTATGTGCTACAGCAGGCCCGCATGCAAGGGCTGGTGGGCTACGTGTGCAACCTGGAGGACGGCGGGGTCGAGGTGGTGGCCGAAGGCGCGCAGCTCGGCCTGGAACACCTGGTGACGGCGCTGCGCGGCGGCCCGCCCGGCGCGGCGGTGTCAGGGGTCAACGTGGACTGGGGCAACCCCCGCAACTTCTACCACCGCTTCGAGATCCGGCCGGGGTAGGTTCAGTCGCCTTCCGGTACGACGATGTCGGTCAGTGGCCGTCCCAAAGCGGTCGCCAGGGCAAGCAAGGTTTCATAGCGAGGCGACTGTTCGCCGCCCTCCAGCCGCACCAGCGTTACGCGGCCGATGCCCGCTGCAGCCGCGAGCGCTTCCTGGGTGAGCCCAGCCGCCTCACGCAGTGCGCGCACCCGTCCGCCGGCCCGCCTCGCCCACCCTTTGGACACGGGCAACGTACGAGGGGTCGCAGAACCCGCGCACAAAGTCCCACGGCAGTTCCATCACCTCGCCGCTCTGGGCGTCGACCACCAACTCGTAGGGGTTCGGCAGTTCGAGAGACCTGACCTCAGCGCTGGTATGAAGGTCCTGGCGAATCTCGCCAAAGGGCACAAAGCTCTGCGGGCCATCCGCAAAGACCACTTCCACACAGCGAGTGGTCACGCGGGCGGCGGTCATCATCCGGTGGCTAGCCTCCGCCATCGTGATTACGAATCATCGACTTGCACGCAGACTTATCCGATCAGTCTCAGCAGCACGCGAACCTCGCTCCACGTGAATCCGTCCTTCACGGTCCAATTCGCTAACGGCAACATTCTGCTGCGTGGTTGTAGCTTTGCCAAACCAGCCCCTGGCCCAGAGCGCACGGCGGAGTTGTCGTCTTTCGAGAACCAGGCCTTCGGAATTCTCGAATAGCGTCAAGATAGCCGTCCTTTGTCGCTGGACTGCGAAGATGCTCGCCGCGACCGGATTCAATTCAAGCGCAAAGCTCAACTGCTGCCTAGTTTGGAGCGCCTGCGCTTGCCGTCGCTCCTCTGCGGCAAGCTCCTGCTCGCCATCTGTCTTGTAGAACACGTCATTAGTGATCTTGAGCGCAACATCGCCATGCGTCGCCAGCATCATCGAGTATTTGTACACACCATCTGCTGTCTTCACGTCAAAGCTGTAGGCATATCGACTCGCGCTTCCCAAGCGTCGAAGGTACAAGGAACAGAGTCCGTCTCTTAGCCTATCGCCCGGTTGAGATTGAGCAACCACTTCGCGCCACTCTGACGTGCCAAAGACAGCATCCATCGTCGAAGCTTGTGCGTCCCGGCTCGTATGCAGTTGGCCCGTTGCGGCGCCGGACGTCCGCGCCGCGGCGGTTCCCATGAATATCATCAGCACGTCCGTCAATGGACGCTTCAGGAAGGGCTCAATGCTCGACCAGGGAATTTGAACGACCCCGAAGGGGTCCAGGAAAATCACAGCAGGGCTGCGGCCCAACCTCCGCATAACCTCGCCGGACCGCTCTTGCCAGCTACCAAGCAGGTTGTGCACCAAGGCTGGCGCAACAGCGCTCGTCTCAAGCGTCAACCGTTGAAAGAGATCGGGGTCACTCTCCACGTTTATGCACTTCACCAAATGCCGATCATCTGCGGATCGGGCTCGCGCTAACTCGGCGATCAATACAGATGATTGAGGAGTCTGGTCGTCAAAGCGACCTTGGCCCGCCAGTCCGTCAACGAAAGTCACTTCGGGGAATCGGGACCAAACGCGGTCGGCCCCAGACAGATACTTGACGAGGATTCCGTGTTTACGGGCAGACCACTCCCGGCGCGCGACGTGAAACTCATCCACATCAGCCATCAGATTCGTCGTACTCCTAGCTCACGCTCACTGCACGTTCCACCGGCATCTCACTCCAGTAGAGTCCGTCCAGCTCCCTGCCGCCCGCCTTGCTAGTTCGCCCGCCCCACTGTTTGAAAAAGAACGGCACCTGTCCAGCGCTACAAGCGTCACGCAAGTCTCGGACCCAATCTGGGTTAGCTTTTCTCGCCCGTGCGCCACTCTCTCCACCAGCTATGACCCAATGGACGCCATCGAGCAAGCCCGTCAGGTCCAATGGCCCAAGCAGCGGCTCGCACGAAAGGAACCGCACCGCGGCGGGAACCTGCCGAAGGGCAGGGATGCGCCGCTTTGCCCAGACTTGATTCTCAACCGAGACACCAACCCACACGTTTGAGGGAAACGGTAGCGATTCGGAGAGTTCCGCCAAACGCTCATGCCGTTTGGTGAGAACCTGGAACGTGTGCCTCGGGTTGGCGGCCATCACGTCGAACACCTGCTGGATGAACTCGGTGGGCACTTCCTGGTGAAATAGGTCGGCCATGCTGTTCACGAAGATCATCCGTGGCTCTCGCCATTTGGTGGGCAGGGAGAGTCGTTCAGGACGCGTTTGAATCACAGCTTCGCCCGGCAGGTAGCGGCCTCCCATGTGGAACCGAAGCGTGAGCGCTTCGGCATAGCAGTGCGCACAGCCCGGGCTCACCTTGGTGCATCCGGTCACCGGGTTCCATGTGGCCTCTGTCCATTCAATCGCGCTCGTGCTCCCCATGGTTCGTCCTTTCGTGGCGTTCTTATGTCATGAACGAGGTCGCCGCGAGAATGTAGCAGTTGACCATTCAATGGATAAGAACATATATTCTAGTTGCCGTCAATCATCCTTGAGCGCTAGCATATCAGCACATGAGTTCTACTGTCTCCCTCACCGCTCTACCCGACGCCCTGGCCGGCTTCCATCCAGCCATCGCGCGCTGGTTCACCGAGAAGTTCGGTGCGCCGTCGCCGCCGCAGGCCCAGGGGTGGCCGGCCATTCGGGAGGGCGGCGACGTGCTGATCGCCGCGCCCACCGGCAGCGGCAAGACGCTGGCGGCGTTCCTGTGGAGCATCGACAGCCTGCTGCGGCAGGCGCTGGACGGCACGCTGGGCAGCGAGACCCAGGTGGTGTACATCTCGCCGCTCAAGGCCCTGAGCAACGACGTGCAGAAGAACCTGCAGCAGCCGCTGGCCGAGATCGGCGAGGTGCTGAAGGCCATGGGCCTGCCCGCCCCCGACCTGCGGGTGAGCGTGCGCACCGGCGACACCACCAGCAGCCAGCGCAGCCAGATGGTCACCAAGCCGCCGCATATCCTGGTCACCACGCCGGAGTCGCTGTACATCCTGCTCACCTCCGAACGCGGGCGCCGCATGCTGGCGGGGGTGCGCACCGTCATCGTCGACGAGATCCACGCGCTCGCCGGCAGTAAGCGGGGCTCGCACCTCACCCTCAGTCTGGAGCGGCTGGCGGCGCTGGCGCCGGAGCGGCCGGTGCGTATCGGCCTCTCGGCCACCCAGAAACCGATGGACGGGATTGCCCGCCTGTTGGTGGGCACCCACCACGTGGCGGCCGACGGTACCCCCCAGTGCACCATCATCAACGAGGGCTATCGTCGCACCATGGACCTGGCCATCGAGGTGCCCGGCTCGCTGCTGGAGGCCGTCTGCAGCGCCGAGACCTGGAACGAGATCTACGAGCGCCTCACCGAACTCATCGAGGGCGAGCGCACCACCCTCATCTTCGTGAACACCCGCCGGCTGGCGGAGCGCCTCGCGTTCAACCTGGCCAAGCGGCTGGGCGAGGACGCGGTGGCGTCGCACCACGGCAGCCTCTCCAAGGAGCAGCGGCTGCGTGCCGAGCAGAAGCTGAAGGCGGGCGAACTGAAGTGCCTGGTCGCCACCGCCTCGCTGGAGCTGGGCATCGACATCGGCAGCGTCGACCTGGTGTGCCAGATCGCCTCGCCGCGGTCCATCGCGGCCTTCCTGCAACGGGTGGGACGCTCGGGCCACACGCTGGCAGGCACGCCGCGCGGTCGCCTGTTCCCGCTCACCCGCGACGACCTGATGGAGTGCACCGCCCTGCTGGCTGAAGTGCGGAGGGGCGTGCTCGACGCCATCGTGGTGCCCGAGCAGCCCATGGACATTCTGGCGCAGCAGATGGTGGCCACCGTCTCGGCCGGCGACTGGGCCGAGGACGACCTGTTCGAGCTGTGCCGGGGCGCCTGGCCCTATCGCAACCTCACCCGTGCGGCGTTCGACGAGCTGGGCGAGATGCTGTTCGAGGGCATCGTCACCCCCCGCGGCCGCAGCGGGGCCTTCCTGCATTACGACGCCGTCGGGAGGCGCTTCCGCCCGCGCCGCGGCGCCCGCATGGCCGCCATCACCGGTGGCGGCGCCATCCCGGACAACGCCGACTACGAGGTGCGGCTGGAGCCCGAGGGCACGCTGGTGGGCACCGTCCACGAGGACTGGGCCATTGAGAGCATGCCCGGCGACATCTTCCAGCTTGGCGCGTCGTCGTGGCGCATTCTGCAGGTGCTGCCCGGCCAGGTGCGGGTGGACGACGCCCACGGCCAGCCGCCCACCATCCCCTTCTGGCTCGGCGAGGCGCCCTCCCGCACCGACGAGGTGTCGGCCGCTGTCTCCTGGCTGCGCGAGGGGGTCAGTGAGCGCTGCGACGACCTGGAGGAGGCCATCCGCTGGGTCATGGAGACTGCCGGTGTCGACGACGCGGCCGCCCGCCAGTTGGTGGAGTACATCGCCGCCGGCAAACGGGCGCTGGGTGCCGTCCCCACCCAGCAACGGCTCATTCTGGAGCGCTTTTTCGACGAGAGCGGCGGCATGCAGCTCATCGTGCACTCGCCGTACGGCGGGCGGGTGAACCGGGCGTGGGGCCTGGGCCTGCGCAAGCGCTTCTGCGTCACCTTCAACTTCGAGCTGCAGGCGGCAGCCACCGAGGACGCCATCATCCTGTCGCTGGGCCCCATGCACAGCTTCCCGCTGGAGGAGGTGTTCAAGTACCTACACCCCAACAGCGCCCGCGACGTGCTGATCCAGGCGGTGCTGCCCTCCCCCACCTTCGGCAACCGCTGGCGGTGGGACGCCACCCGCGCGCTGGCCATTCTGCGGTTCTCGGGCGGGCGCAAGGTGCCGCTGCCGCTGCAGCGCATGCGGGCCAACGACCTGCTGGCAGCCGTGTTCCCCGACAGCGTTGCCTGCCAGGAGAACATCTCGGGGCCGATGCACGTGCCCGACCATCCCCTGGTGAACGAGACCATCAAAGACTGCCTGCAGGAGGCGATGGACCTCGAGGGGTTTCTGGCCCTGCTGCGCAACATCCACGCCGGCGCCATCGAACTGCTGGCGGTCGACACCACCGAGCCATCGCCCTTCGCCCACGAGGTGATCACGGCCCGCCCCTACGCCTTCCTGGACGACGCCCCGCTGGAGGAGCGCCGCACCCAGGCGGTGGTCATGCGCCGCACGGTGGACGTGGAGCGCGCCAGCGACCTGTCCGCCCTCGACGCCGACGCCATCCGCCGGGTGCGCGAGGAGGCCTGGCCCCAGGCCGACAACGCCGACGAGCTGCACGACGCCCTGCTGCTCACCGGCTACCTGACCGACAACGAGGGCCGTCCCTGGCGGCCGCTGTTCGACGAACTCGCCGCGGCCCGGCGCGCCACCCGCCTCTCCACCGAGGGGGAACTGCTGTGGGTGGCGGCCGAGCGCCTGCCCATGCACACCGCCATCTTCGGCGACCCGCTCTCCATCCGCCCCGCCATCACCGCGCCCGAACGGTCGCAGGCGGTGACCTGGACGCCCGAGGACGCGCTGCGCGACCTGCTGCGGGGCCGGCTAGAGGTCTCGGGACCGGTGACGGCGGCGGCATTGGCGGCGCCGATGGGCCTGCCCGAGGGCCGGGTGAACGCCGCCCTGCAGCAGTTGGAGGCGTCGGGCGCCATTCTGCGCGGCCGTTTCACCCCCACCTGCCCCGACACCGAGTGGTGCGACCGCCGCCTGCTGGCCCGCATCCACCGCTACACGCTGGACCGGCTGCGGCGCGAGGTGGAGCCGGTGACCGCCACCGAGTACATGCGCTTCCTGCTGGCCTGGCACCACGTGGACCCGGAGCACCGCATGGAGGGCGTGGCGGCGCTGGTCGGCATCCTGGAAGCACTGGAGGGCTTCGAGGCCCCGGTCACCGCCTGGGAGGACGCCATTCTGCCGGCCCGCCTGAAGCGCTACAGCCCCACCTGGATAGACGAGTTGTGCCTGTCGGGCGAGATCGCCTGGGCGCGGGTGGCGGCGCCGGCCGAGAACGGCGCCGTGAGGGGCCCGGCCACCCGCATCACCCCGGTGGCGCTGCTGTTCCGCGAGAACCTGGGCATGTACCCGCAGCGCCCGCCCGACCAGCTTCCGCTGAGCGGGGTGGCGCGGGACCTGCTGGAGCGCTTCCAGCAACGTGGGGCCTGCTTCTTCCAGGAGCTAGTGCAATCGGTACGGCAGCTCCCCAGCGACGTGGAGGACGCGCTGGGCGAGCTGGTGACCTGGGGGCTGGTGACCAGCGACAGCTTCGCCGGCCTGCGCACGCTCACCTCGCCCGCCCGCAAGCAGAACTGGAACCACCACCGCCACGGCGCCGAGCGCGGCGGCCACACCACCGGCATGCTGGCCCAACGGCTGGCGGCGGGCCGCTGGTCGTTGCTGGACCGCCCGGCCGAGAGCGAGGTGGACCCCGGCGCCCGCACCGAGTTCATCGCCCGCCAGTACCTGCGCCGCTACGGCGTGATGTTCCACCGCCTGCTGGCGCGCGAGAGCGACCCGCCGCCCTGGCGCGACCTGATCCGCGTCTACCGGCGGCTGGAGGCCCGCGGCGAGATCCGCGGCGGCCGCTTTGTGCACGGCTTCACCGGCGAGCAGTACGCCCTGCCCGGCGCAGTCGAGCAACTGCGGGCCATCCGCCGCCAGAAGCCCGACGGCACCGCCATCTCGGTCAGCGGCAGCGACCCGCTGAACCTGGTGGGCATCGTCACCCCCGGCAACCGGGTGCCCTCCGTCCCCGCCAACCGCATCCTCTACCGCGACGGCCTGCCCATCTCCGCCACCGTCGGCGGCCAGACCCTCAGCCTCACCTCCGCGTTCCGCGAGGAGGCGGCGGCCGCGCTGGCGAGTGCGGGGTAGGCATTAGGGCGGGCGGCCTCTAAACCGCACCGACCGCCGGGCTACTCCGCTGGGTCCAAGAGCACATCATGGCCATCGCGCGCCGTCGCCGTCGCGTTCCGAGGTTCGAAGGCTACCTACTGGCGCGGAGGAACAATCGGTGGACGTTGAGTTCCGCACCCGCCAGTTACAGCGCGCCTACGAAGACGAGCGGCTGGCAATCCGCTGGTGGGGACCCGCCGCAAGCCGCGTTTACGGCGAATGGATCGTCTTTATCCAGGAAGCGGCGTCGGCCGCCGACCTGTACACCCACCGGCGCATGCGGTTCCACCCACTCCACGGCGACCGCGCCACCCAGTTCGCCATGCACCTCGCGGGCCGATGGCGGTTGATCGTGGCGCTGCACGGTGCTACCGTCGTAATAGAGGAGGTGAGCCGACACTATGACGACTAAGCGTGTGTATCACACCAATCGCGCACCCACGCCGCCCGGGCACTTCCTTGCCCGCGAACTCGAAGAACGCGGCCTCACCCAGGGCGAGTTCGCCCGCCGCATCGGCTTCAGCCTTCAGGCTGTCACCGACCTCATCCATGCCCGGTGCACGCTCTCGACCGGGCTGGCCACCGCGTTGTCGAAAGAACTCGGCACGTCGTCTGATCTCTGGCTGGGGCTCGAACGCCGCTACCGCGAGGAGTTGGCCCGAATGGCCTAACCTCTATAAACTGCTGCTTGCGGGTCGTGAGCACATCTGAACACGCCGAGGGGGCGCAGCAAATGCTGCGCCCCCTCGTTCATCCCCCGCGAGCCAGCGGTTACTTCGCCGCTTTCACCGTCTCCAGGTGCGTCCACGAGCCCGAGATGTTGCCGGGGAACGTGTAGTCGGCAACGAACTTGGGGTTCACCGCAATCTGGGTGTCGAGCCAGAACAGCGGCACGTTCTGGAAGCTGTCGAACGACTTGTCGCCCAACTCCTTCCATACCGGGTTCTGCTTCTCTTCGTCCAGGATGACGCTGACCTTGCGGTACAGGTCGTTGATGTCGGGCAGCTCGATGGCCTGGCCGCGGATGCCGTGCAGCGCCGTCTTGTACACCCGTACGCCGGTCAGCATGTGGCTGGCGGTGCTCACGATAATCACGTGGTTGTCGAAGTCCAGAATGCGCTGGCGGCGGGACACCTCGGCGTTGTCGATGGTCTCCAGCTTGGCGTCGATGCCCACCTTCTTCCACATGGCCCCAATGGCCTCCTGGATGTCCATGGAGGCAGGCACGTCGGTGAGGCGGTTCATGATCATGGAGATCTGCAGCGGCTTATTCGGCCCGTAGCCGGCCTCGGCCAGCAACGCCTTGGCCCTATCCGGGTTGTAGCCGTACTGCTCCGGGAAGCGCTTCTCCCAGTCCGGGTTCCAGCCCTGGCGAGTCGGGTGGTAAGCGTCGAGGATCATCGTCTGGGCCTTGCCCTTGAAGAACGCCTTGTTCAGGGCGTCGCGGTCCACCGCCTTGCTCAGGGCCTGGCGCACCTTGGGGTTCATGATCGGGCTGTTGGGGAACTTATACCCCTTCGATGGGTCGTTGATGTCGTTCAGGTAGTGGCCACGGAACGCCAGTTCGGTGCGCAGGCCAGCCACCTGACCCTTCACCACCTTCATCGATTGCTTCTCAACCTGTTCCAGCAGGTCATCGCCCAGCGGGGCCATGTGCACCTCGCCGGTCAGCACGCCCGCCATGCGGGTCGACGCCTCGCTGATCAGCCGGATCTCAAGCTGGGGGAAGTCGGGCGTGATGCGGTAGTGCTTGAAGGGCGCCGGGCCGAACCGGATGTAGGCGCCCTGCTGACGGGAGTCGTACTGGTAGGGGCCGGTGCCGGCCAGCGGGCGGGTGCTCATGGTGGGGTAGCCGCGCTTATCGAAGTCGACCTTGCTCACAATCTCGAAGCCGCCCACCATCTGGCTGATGTTGATGATGAACTCAGCATCGGCCGTCTTCAGGTTGGTCACCACCTCATAGGGGCCCACCTGGTCGATGCCGCTGATGAGCGCCTTGAAGATGGGACCGTTGCTGGCCTTGGTGCCGTCCTGGGTCACATCCTGGAACGTCATGGCCACGTCTTTCGACGTGAACTCGCCGGCGTTGTCGTGGAACTGCACGCCCTTGCGCAGCGTGAAGCGGTAGGACTTGGCGTCCGGCTCCACCTTCCACTCGGTGGCCAGCTCGGGGATCAGCTTGCCGGTCTTGGGGTCCACGCCCACCAGCTTGTCGTACATGGGGCGCAGTTGCACGTTCTGCGGTGCGCTGAAGTCGCGGCCCACGTCGTTGCCCTCTTCCGAGAACCCTGGCAGGGCAAGCACCAGCTTGTCGACCTTCGGCTTCACCGGCTGGTCGCTGGCTGGCGCCGCACCGGGCGCGGCCGGCGCGGCGGCAGGTTGCGGCGAGGCGCACCCCACCAGCAGCGTCATCGACAGGCCGAATCCGGCCAGCAGCGCCGGCCGCCATGCTCCACCATTCCAAATGTTCATGCGATCTCCTCCTGTTGAGGCCTCGGCCCACCCGAGTCGAGGCTGCAATCCAGCATACATCACGGCCGCCCAGGCTCTGCTGCTCGCGGCCCGGATGCCTCCCGGCCCTCCCGAGCGATGGCTCAGCCGGCCCGTGAACGCTCATTAGTTGAACACTGAAAGTATACGAGAAGAGGCAACACGGCGTGCAGGCGTACACAAATGCACCGTCTGGGGCATGAGCAGCGGGTGAGTGCAGGGAGGCGCAGCCCCCCTTGCCGGGGGTTTGGGGGTGTCTCCCATTCTTGGCCAGACAGAGGGCGGGCGGGTGGGATACGCCGCGAACGGCTCCATCCTGCAGCCCTGCCGGCGGCGCTTGTGCAGCCTGCCGGGGGATTGAACGCTTACAAGGCGGCAGGCCGCTTGCGTCACCGCCCTCCACCCAGCGAAGATAGGCCGAGTCCCACCAGGGGTATCCCAGCCGTCGGAGCGCACGTTTATGGCCATTGCAAACCGGGTCGCCCAGCACATGAAGGACCAGAGCTGGATCCGCCAGATGTTCGAGCAGGGCATCGCCCTGAAGGCCAGGCACGGCGCCCGCAACGTGTTCGACCTCTCGCTGGGCAACCCCATTCTGGAACCGCCCGCCGCCTTCTACGACCGCCTGCGCTCGCTGCTGGACGCTCCCGCCGCGGGCCGCCACCGCTACATGCCCAACGCCGGTTTCCCCGAGACCCGCGCCGCCGTCGCGGCCCAGCTCGAGCGCGAAACCGGCATCGCCTTCACCGGTGGCGATGTGGTGATGACCGTGGGCGCCGCCGGGGCGCTGAACGTGGTGCTCAAGTCCATCCTGGACCCCGGCGACGAGGTGGTGGTGCTGGCGCCTTTCTTCCCTGAGTACTTCTTCTACATCGACAACCACAACGGCGTGCCCGTGATCGTGGAGACCGGCGCCACCTTTCAGCCCGACCCAGCGGCGATCGAGGCCAAGCTGACCGCCCGCACCAAGGCCGTGCTGCTCAACTCGCCCAATAACCCCACCGGCGTCATCTACCCGCCGGCGGCGCTGGAGGGCATCGGTCAGGTGCTGGCCCGCGCCGAGGCCCGCTTCGGCCACGCCATCTACCTGCTGTCCGACGAACCCTACGCCAAGCTGCTGTACGACGGCCTGGCCTACCCTTATGTCTACTCGCACCACCCGGCCAGCATCGGCGTGGTGTCGTACTCGAAGGACCTGTCGCTGGCGGGCGAGCGCATCGGCTTTGTGGCCGTGAACCCGGCCTGCCCCGACAAGGCCGAACTGGTGGACGCCCTCATCTTCAGCAACCGCGTGCTGGGCTTCGTGAACGCCCCCGCGCTGATGCAGCGGGCGGTCGAGGCGCTGCAGGGCGTGGCCATCGACGCCGCCTGGTACCAGCAGCGCCGCGACCGCCTGTACGACGGCCTGACCGCCCTCGGCTTCGCGGTGGTGAAGCCCGAAGGCGCCTTCTACCTCTTCCCCAAGAGCCCTATGGCCGACGACATCGCGTTTGTACAGGCACTGCTGCAGTACCAGGTGCTGGTGGTGCCCGGCACGGGCTTCGGCCGCCCCGGTTACTTCCGCATCTCCTACAGCGTCGACGATTGGGTCATCGACGGCGCGCTGGAGGCGCTTGCGAGGGCCGCGCCGTCGCTGGGGCTGCGGGGATAGCACCGCACACTCCTCGGCCGAATATCCACCGACACATCCGCTTCGTTCGTAGCTGCGCAATGCATTGCGCCCCGGCGCTGTCCAACCCAAACCGAGGACGTCGGGTTACAGAATCTCCTGGACCACCAGCGGGATGAAGGTCTCGCCCTGCGCTTCTTGAAGCTTCCCCAGCCGCGCCCTAACGTCAAACAGCACATCCTCGTCAAACTCTATCTCCCGTGGCGAGTCGGGGTCGCGTGACACCTCGGCACGCACAAATGCCTCCAGTTCCGGCGATGCCAGCGCAAGAATCGCCTCCAGGTGCTGTGCATCGAAGTCGAGCGAGAGCGCGTGATCCTCACCTTCATAAGCCAGTTCGACCATGGCCGAGAACTGCCCAGGGCCGAGAACGTCGAGGCTGTCGAGCACGAAGTCGTAGAGGTAAATGTCGAGGTCTGGAGTTGCGCCCTCACGCTGTCGGCGGAGCCCGTAGTCCGGTGCAAAGCTCATGCGTCCTCCTGACGGCCGGCGGTTGGCCCACGATCCATTGTACGGGGAACCGCCGGCTACCGAGCACCATGACCGTCGCTCGACCGGCCCGCGTGTATTATTGGTGCACTCACGGTCCCCCAGGAGCGCCACCGCCATGCAACCCGTCTCCCGCCTCAAGTTCGGCATCTTCATGGGTCCGTTCCACCCGCTGGGCGAGAACCCCACGCTGGCACTGGAGCGCGACCTCGAACTCATCCAGTGGCTGGACTACCTGGGGTTCGACGAGGCATGGGTGGGCGAGCACCACAGCGCCGGCTGGGAGACCATCGCCTCGCCGGAGATCTTCCTGGCCGTCGCCGCCGAACGCACCAAGCACATCAAGCTGGGCACCGGTGTGGTGTCACTGCCCTACCACCACCCGCTGATGACCGCCGACCGCATGGTGCTGCTGGACCACCTGACCCGCGGACGCGTCATGTTCGGCGTTGGGCCGGGCGCCCTCCCATCCGACGCGCTGATGATCGGCCTCGACCCCAACCTGACCCGTCCCCGCATGGACGAGGCGCTCACCGCCATCATGCGCCTCTTCACCGAGGTCGACCCCATCACCATCCACACCGACTGGTTCACGCTGGAGAACGCCCGCCTGCAATTGCGGCCCTACACCCACCCCCACATGCCCATCGCGGTCACGGCCGTGGCGTCGCCGGCCGGCATGGTGGCGGCGGGCAAGCACGGGGCGGGCGTGCTGAGCTTCGGCCTGCCACGCGCCTCCCGAGAGTTCTGGGGCATCGCTGAAAAGACCGCCGCCGAGCACGGCAAGACCATGAACCGCGCCGACTGGCGCCTCGTCATCCCGGTGCACCTGGCCGAGACCCGCGACGAGGCCTTTCGCCAGATCAAAGAGAAGGCCACCCGCTTCTACATGGAGTACCGTACCGGCACCCTCGGCATCCCCATCGATTTCGACGGTCCCGTCGACCGGCTGCTGGAGGCTCAGGTGGAGAAGCGTTCCTGGTGCATCGGCACGCCCGACGACCTCATTGAGTTCATCACCGTGCTCCAGGAGCAGAGCGGTGGCTTCGGCGGCTTCATGGTGCAGCCGGTGGACTGGGCCAGCCGGGAAGAGGTACGCCGCAGCCACGAACTGATCGCCCGCTACGTCATGCCGCAGTTCCAGGGCAGCCTCGCCGGCCTCATCGCCACCCAGGCCTCCACTGCCAGAGTGGCGGGCGACCAGAAGGCCATGCGCGACGAGGCCGTTGCCCGCGCCAAAGCCGCTTACGATGCGACGCAGGCAACCAAGGCCTAGCTCACCCTCGGTCGAGACGGGCAGAAGACCAGACTGCGGCCCTCTCTCTCTAACTCTCTCCCACGAGGGGAGAGAGGACCGGAGATGCTGGCCCGCCGTCCGTTGCGCGGTCGCTCGGGAATCCGGCGCCCTCCACCCTCGTGGGGGAAGCTGGGGAAAGGGGCCAGTCCATGCAACAACAGCCACCACCTCCGTCAACGGTCCACCGTTCTGGACTGCTGCAAAAACACCTCTCCCCTGGCGGGAGAGGGTAGGGTGAGGGGGCCGGAGCGATGGCAACCTGCTACCTACAGGTCAAAACCCCAACCACCCGCTAGTCGCCGAAATGCCTACTGCGCCGTCCACCCCCCATCCACAAACAACGACGTGCCCGTCACATACGACGCCGCGTCCGACGCCAGGAACACCACCGGCCCCACCACCTCTTCCGGCTCGGCCAGCCGTCCCATCGGCGTGCGCGCCTCCAGCGACGCCAGGCTCTCCGGGTCGTCGGTCAGCGGCCGGATGAACGGGGTGCGCACGTAGCCCGGGCACACCGTGTTCACCCGCACGCCGCGGGCCGCCCACTCCAGCGCCATGGTGCGGGTCACCTGGCTCACTCCACCCTTCGACGACGCATAGGCCGGCACGTTCGCCGTCGACACGTGGCCGTAGATAGAACTGATGGTGATGATGCTGCCCCGGCCCTGCTCCAGCATCAGCCGGCCGGCGGTGCGAGCGGTCAGAAACGTCGCCACCAGGTTCACTTCCAGCACCCGCCGGTAATCGGCCGCCGCAAAGTCCACCGAAGCCCCACGCACGTTGATGCCCGCGGCCGTCACCGCGATGTCCAGGCTGCCCAACTGCGCCACGGTCTCGGCCATCAGCCGCCCCAGATACGCCTCGTCGGTCACATCGCCCGGCAGGCTGATGGCCCGCCGCCCCACAGCACCCACCGCAGCGGCCACCGCCGGCAACGACGCTGCATTGATATCGGCCAGCGCTACGTCGGCCCCCGCCTCAGCGAGCCCGATGGCCACCGCCCGCCCAATGCCCGACCCAGCCCCCGTCACCACGGCCACCCGCCCCGCCAAATCAAACAGACCCATGGCTGAGCCTCCTCAACGCGTGATGTCCCATCGTCATTGCGAGGCCCGTTCGACGGGCCGTGGCAATCGTCAAGTCCACGTTACCCCAGCCGTCCCATCAGCCGCCGGGCCGGCCGGAAGCGCGCGTTGCCCGCCACGGTTGCCACGTCGCCTACCGGCTCCTCGCAACACCATGGCAGCGTGCACGCCGTACTGGGTGACGGTCAACCTACCGCAATGGTGGCCGTGCGAGGCGGACATGGCGGAGCGAGGGGTTCACGGGGATTGACGGGTGCTCCGTTCGAACGTTAGCATAAAGTATATGAAGTCAATCAACTTACATAGCTATCTCCTCCAACGCTGTCGTTAGCCCCGCACGCGCGGGGCGTCCCCACGTTCGGCTAGCGACACTTTCCCTCTGGAGGAACCCCATGATTCGATCCCTCGCCGTCAGCACACTCAGTCTCGCATTGCTCGCCACCGCCTGCGCACCCGGCGCTCCCGACCCGGCCGCAGGCGGTGGCGCCGTGGCCGCCAAGCCCGCGGTCAAGCTGCTCAACGTCTCGTACGACCCGACCCGCGAGCTGTACCAGCAGTTCAACGAGGCGTTCGCCGCCTACTGGAAACAGCAGGAGAACCAGGACGTCACCTTCGAGCAGTCGCACGGCGGCTCCGGCTCTCAGGCCCGCTCCGTCATCGATGGCCTGGAGGCCGACGTGGTGACGCTGGCCCTCTCCGCCGACATCGACGCCATTGCGGATAAGGCCCAGAGCCTGCCGGCCGACTGGCAAAAGCGCCTGCCCAACAACAGCACGCCCTACACCTCCACCATTGTGTTCGTCACCCGCAAGGGCAACCCCAAGGGCATCAGGGACTGGAGCGACCTGGTGAAGCCAGGCGTGCAGGTCATCACGCCCAACCCGAAGGCCTCCGGCGGCGCCCGCTGGAACTTCCTGGCGGCATGGTCGTTCGCCCTGAAGGGCGCCAACAACGACGAGGCAAGGGCCAAAGACTTCGTGAGCGCGCTCTACAAGAACGTGCCCGTGCTCGACTCGGGCGCCCGCGCCTCCACGCTCACCTTTGCCCAGCGGGGCCTGGGCGACGTGGCTCTGAGCTGGGAGAACGAGGCTGACCTGATGCTCAACGAGTTCGGTAAGGACAAGTTCGACATCGTGTACCCGCCCAGCAGCATCCTGGCCGAGCCGCCCGTGGCCGTGGTGGACAAGGTGGTCGACAAGAAGGGCACCCGCGCCGTGGCTGAGACCTACCTGAACTACCTGTACACCGAAGCGGGCCAGCGCATCGCGGCCAAGAACCACTACCGGCCGCGGCTCACCGCCGTGGCCGCCGAGTTCAAGGCCTCGTTCCCCGACCTCAAACTGGTGACCATCGAGGACTTCGGCGGCTGGCCGGCCGCCCAGAAGAAGTTCTTCGCCGATGGCGGCCTGTTCGACCAGCTCTACACGGCCGGGCGCTAACAGGTGACGGCACGGGCGTGGAAACAGCATAGTATCCTCCCCGGGTTCGGGCTGAGCCTGGGGTTTACGCTGCTGTACCTGTGCCTGCTGGTGCTCATCCCCCTCTCGGGCCTGTTCATTAAGTCGGCCAGCCTGGGCCCCGCAGAGTTCTGGAACGTGATCTCGGGGCCGCGGGCGCTGGCGTCTTACCGGGTAACGGTGCTGTCGGCCCTCACCGGCGCGGCACTGAACGCCGTGTTCGGGTTCATTGTGGCCTGGGTGCTGGTGCGGTACTCGTTCCCAGGCCGTCGCATCATCGACGGTCTGGTGGACCTGCCGTTCGCGCTGCCGACCGCGGTGGCGGGCATCGCCCTCACCACGCTGTACGCACCCAACGGCTGGCTGGGGCAGGTGCTCACCCCGCTGGGCATCAAGACCGCCTATTCCAGCCTCGGCATCGTCATCGCGCTCACCTTCATTGGACTGCCGTTCGTGGTACGCACGCTGCAACCGGTGCTGCAAGACCTGGACGTGGAGTACGAGGAGGCGTCGGCCAGCCTGGGCGCCAACCGCTGGCAGACGTTCACGCGGGTCATCCTGCCGCCGCTCATGCCGGCACTGCTCACGGGGTTCGCACTAGCCTTCGCCCGCGCCGTGGGCGAGTACGGCTCGGTGGTGTTCATCTCCAGCAACATCCCGCTGGAGACCGAGATCACGCCGCTGCTGATCATGACCAAGCTGGAGCAGTTCGACTACGCCGGCGCCACGGCCATCGACGTGGTGATGCTGCTGGCCTCCTTCGTCATGCTGCTGGTCATCAACGGCCTGCAGTGGTGGAGCCGCCGGCGGTTGGGGGCCTAGCGGTGGCCCACGCCATCGGGTCGCTGGCGGCACCTCCCGCGCCGCCGGCCGCGACGCGCAGCGTCACCGAGCCGCGGGCGGTGCGCTGGCTGCTGATGGGGCTGGCGTTGGGGTTCCTGGCGCTGTTCCTGGTGCTGCCGCTGGTCACGGTGTTCGAGCAAGCGTTCGCCAAGGGGCTTGCCACCTACGCCGACGCCATCACCCAGCCGGTGGCGGTCAGCGCCATCCAGCTCACGCTGCTCACGGCCGCCATTTCGGTGCCGGCCAACCTCATCTTCGGCGTGGCCGCCGCGTGGTGCATCGCCAAGTTCGAGTTCGCCGGCAAGAGCCTGCTGACCACGCTCATCGACCTGCCGTTCTCGGTGTCGCCGGTCATCTCGGGGCTCATCTTCGTGGTGCTGTTCGGCGCGCAGGGCTTCTTCGGCCCCTTCCTGCAGGCCAACGGGGTCAAGATCATCTTCGCCGTGCCGGGCATTGTGCTGGCCACCACCTTCGTCACCTTCCCGTTCGTGGCGCGCGAACTCATCCCGCTGATGCAGGCACAGGGGACCGAGGAGGAGCAGGCGGCGCTCTCGCTGGGCGCCAGCGGCTGGCAGATGTTCCGGCGGGTCACGCTGCCGAACATCACGTGGGGCCTGCTGTACGGCGTCATCCTGTGCAACGCCCGCGCCATGGGCGAGTTCGGCGCCGTCTCGGTGGTGTCGGGCAAAATCCGCGGCGCCACCAACACCATCCCCTTGCACGTGGAGATCCTCTACAACGAGTACCACGTGGCGGCGGCATTCGCGGTGGCGTCGCTGCTGACCTTCCTGGCCGTGGTGACGCTGGTGGCCAAGAGCTTCATCGCGTGGAAGTTTCAGCAGCCGGACGCTGGCGGCGCCCCCGAACCCCCAAGCGGAGCATGACATGCGCATAGCGGTACGAAACCTGGTGAAGACCTACGGCGCGTTCACCGCCCTGAACGACGTGAGCATCGAGGTGCCCTCCGGCGAACTGGTGGCGCTGCTGGGGCCCTCCGGCTGCGGCAAGACCACCCTGTTGCGCATGATAGCGGGCCTGGACGTGCCCGATCGCGGTGCGGTGCTGTTCGACGACGACGACGTGCTGCAGAGTCCGGTCCAGCAGCGGCGGGTGGGCTTCGTGTTCCAGCACTACGCGCTGTTCCGCCACATGACCATCTTCGAGAACGTGGCCTTCGGCCTGCGGGTGCGCCCCAAACAGACCCGCCCCGGCGAGGCGGAGATCCGCCGCCGGGTGCACCAACTGCTGGAACTGGTGCAGGTGGACTGGCTGGCCGGCCGCCTGCCACCGCAGCTCTCCGGCGGCCAGCGGCAGCGGGTGGCGCTGGCGCGCGCCCTGGCGGGGGGGCCGCGGGGGCTGCTGCTGGGCGAGGCGGTCGGCGGGCTGGGCGCCCAGGGGCGGGCCGACCCGC
>Ga0082335_1002403_pt1 | contig 35180 bp, 28 predicted proteins | sample Subgrocontami58m_FD_72375 | JGI IMG/M metagenome (GOLD analysis project Ga0082335, IMG submission 72375) | Subsurface groundwater microbial communities from S. Glens Falls, New York, USA - GMW37 contaminated, 5.8 m (SPADES assembly) (version 2) ... | reverse complement strand
TGATAACTGATCACTATTCAGTGTCAATTGAATCGGTGAAGACGGTTGTGCACCATTTGTATCTTCCGCGCGGACGGCAAACCCATCCATTGCGGAGGCGTGGTAATGGGGCGATGAAATTTCCGCCCAGATCGGTTCGGCCGTGATGCAGCCTAACGCGTTTTCATCGAGAGGAATTATTTCAGTGCCAAGCACGTGCCAGAGATTCACATCCTGCAATGCTTCGCGGAGGCGGGATTGGGCTTGAGAGAGGGGAATATCGTGAAGGTAAATAGACATGAAATATCCATTTAACACTGTTGGTCGAGTAGGACTGGATGCTCTTTCTAGTCCGTATCGAGACCGACGAGTGACAAGTACATAGTGAAATGAAAAGTGATCATGACATTGGTGGTCTCGATACGCTCCGCGAAAATCATGCGGAGCTACTCGACCACCAGCATATATCTATATCTACGCGAGCCCATCCATAATTGTTTCAGCATTTTCCAGATGGGCATTTGGGGGAAAGTGTAATAGAACATGCATTCTAAGTCAAGATGCTATCGTCATCGTGAGCGGGCACAAGTGCTTTCAGTCCATAAGATAAAGATCGTATGAAATATCCCCCTGCGGAATGAAAGTTTGAGGCTGACTCTTTAGGGTCAGCCTCAAAACATTATTGGCATGAATTCTTTTGTTTATCCCAGGCACATCCGTTGCTGGTACAACTGGAAGGATCTGCATAATTTGAACATTGGATGATTTCAGCAGTCGGAATTGGCGTCGGCGGCAACGGAGGCGCTGAGACAACCTTTACACCATCAAGAGGGCCTGAGGCTGAACCGGTTGAATCCGAAACCCAGCAATGTCCACTTGAGCTGGGAATCAGCACCCACCACCAACGCGGCTCATCCTGATTGCGGCCATCAATCTGGACGCTTTGGCCCTGGAGAAACGCAGTTACATCATCATAAGCGGTGCTGGGGCCTTTCCGGCAGAAAGCGTTTTTAGAAAATGTAAATGTTGGGATGGAGGCAGGTGCGGTGGGAGTGACCGTTGGGGTCGCGGTGGGAGTGAATGTTGGGGTCGCCGTGATGCCACTCTCAGGGTGAGGCGGTGGCTCAGGCAGTGGCGTGGGCGTCGGACCCTCAGGAGTGGGATTGGGCTGCTTCTCTGCGGAGCCGGCGTCCATGGATGCCAGGAAACCTGCTTGATCTCCTTCAGGGAAACCCACTTCGAATAAGAAAAGCAGATGATAGATTCGGCCGCCGTTCGGGTGGAAGCGCAGGACGCGCAGATCATCCCGATATGGTGACCGGTCAACGTTCTTACCGGTGTCATCTATCACGCGCACTTGCACGTTGGGGGAGAGGCCGGTCAGCACTATGCTCACCAGGTAATCCGGCGGAAACCCGTCGGGGCAGTTGCCTGACAGGCAGACAGGAATGGGTACGCTCTGCAACTGCCCTGGTCCCCCGCGGATGGAAATGTCTACGAGGCTGCCGTCAGGTATCAAATCAAAAAATTGGTCTCCGTCGCAGCGATCGCCAATGCCGTCGCGATCGCTATCTTCCTGGTAAAAGTTGGCTAGCGTAGGGCAGTTGTCGGCGACGTCGGGGATGATGTCGCCGTCGCTTTCTGCCTGGTCGGGGTTGGGCAGGTCGTCACTGTTGTCGCAATAGTCGCCCACGCCGTCGCCGTCGCGGTCTGTTTGGTCGCGGTAGCCCTCCCCGTAACCCCCCTTGGGGCAATTGTCGGTCGCATCGGGCAGGCCGTCGTTGTCGTCGTCCGTGTCGCAAGCGTTCCCAGTTTCATCGTGGTCGAAATTATACTGATCGCTATTGGCAACTCCCAGGCAGTTATCAGTTGCATCCAGCACGCCGTCCCCGTCGTCATCATCGCAGACATCCCCAATGTTGTCGCCGTCCCTATCCAACTGACCTAGATTGACCACCTGCGCGCAGTTGTCAGCTTCATCGAGGGCGCCGTCCCCGTCGTCGTCCGAGTCGCAGGCGTCGCCCTGGTCATCGCCGTCAATGTCTTGCTGGCCGGGATTGGTCACGCCGGGGCAGTTGTCGCCGCTGTCGGGGAGGTAATCCCCGTCGTCGTCGCTTTCTGCTGCGTTGTTTGTACCGTCGCAGTCAGTGTCGCCGTCCCCCAGCCCGACGGCGGCATAGGCATTTTGCACCTGACAGGCGTCAAAGGGCGTGAAGCCGTTGGCTCCGGATGCTGCCCAACTGTCGGCGCGCGCCACGCTAGCATTGCGCGCATCGATCATTTGAGCGCTGCTGCCCAGGTTGATCATTGTCGCGTAGAACAGCGCGCCCATTTTTCTTGCGCCAATGCCGCTGATCGTCCAGCCATTGAAAGTATCCCCAGCCGCGATCAGGTAGGCGGCCTTGTTGGTGATGCCGCTATTGATGTGCACGCCGCCGTTATCGACGGCAATTCCCATGGCGACTACGGGCATGCGGTCTGGTTGACCAAAGCGGGGCGGATCGCTCATGTCTCGCAAGGGAACACTACCTGCAGTGTTATCCTCGCCGATCAGCCAGTCCGGATCGGCCAGCGACGCCATCACATCGGCATAACTCTCGTTGAGTGCGCCTGATTGAAAGCTGTAAATAAGATCGGATGTTTCGCGGATCACGCCGTGAGTCAATTCGTGAACCATTACATCGAGACCTATCAGGCCGTCGCTGATGTCGATTGTTTCACAGTAATCATTCCAAGCTGCATTGGGATTGCCTGTCGGCGGTGGAAAAAAGGCATGAATACCTACCTCGATCTGGGAACCATCATTGTCATAAGAGTCTCGGCTAAAGGTGCGGCGGTAGAAATCGTATGCACCGCGCGCGTTCCACCAGGCGGCCACAGCATTTCCGTCCCCGTGGTAGCTTCGTTCCAGGCCATCCTCGTCCCCGATGCTCTCGGGGGCTGGCGACCAATAGCACGCCGTGTTTCCAGCCCAATTGCCGAAGGTGTCCCATTCTTCGAAGTCGTACTCAGAAAGTATCAGCGAGTACTTGAAGAGCACTTGACCGGTTTGGGCATCCACAAAGACCTGCCAGGGAGCGGGCTCGCTGATGGTGACCCTCCAAACTAAATGCGCCTCGGGCGGAACATCGTCAAGCATGCTTTGGTCAAACACCATTAGCGTGGTTGTGCCGGCCACTTTCGCATCGGGCAGCTCCAGATCGGCGCGGGCGATCTCTTCTGCCCGGATTGGAAGGAGGGTCGGCGTGCTATCGAGCGTCACATCCCCATTGAGCAATCCGCCCACCGTAGCGGAGACCGCGTCTCCGTTCAGCGTCACCACGATCTCGCTGCCAAAGACCTCGAGGCCCTGGTAGGTCTGGTAGAAGACGACATTCGTCTCAGCCTCCCCCTCGCTAACACGGCGCACGCCGAGTTTCAAATCTGGACTGGCGATGCGGTAGAGGTCCTGATAGGTCGCCATGAAGTTGCGGGCGCGCTCCACCGCATCTATGCCTTCCACACGGAAGCCGCCAGAAACAAAGCGGGGGAAGCCATTCTGAAAGTACAGGTCAGGCGGCGTCTTAGAATCTGCTTCCAGTTGGCGCAGGGCGGCCACCTGAGGGTCAGAGACCTCTTCGGGGGCTGTAGGCGTTCTTGTGACGACGAAGGGTAGATTGCAGGCGAGTATCGCCAGCAACAAGATGAGAGATAGGAACACAACTGAATATTTGGCTTTCATTTCAACCTTCCTCTAGCCGATCATCAAAACTTGGATATGACAATACTATTCGAGCTGCGGATGAAGCAGGTAGCCGGTATAAGGGAAAAGTGAACCGGGCAGAAGGATTAAAAGATTAAAGCTGCCAGTGAACTTTTTTAAGGATCGAAATAAATATCCTGCAACCGAACATTGAAAAATCGGTCCGAGCCGCAGCCCGGACTTATTCATTTCAAACCTGCAACTGATCCTTCTCTTCGTTTTCCTTTTTCTTCGCCAGGAGATAAGCCGCAATTCCTCCTGCTGCAAACACGAAAATAAGAGAACGAATCCCGCCGATCAAGCCCATTAACAGAAAGAATCCTCCCATGCCCATTACGATAGCATCAGGTAAATGCAAACTCAAAAAATTATTCTCGCGCGCATTGGTGGGGAAATTCCTGTCGTACAAGATCTCAACCTGCTCCCCGATCTGATGACGCGGCGAACTCGTTGATGTAGGATCCGTGTAAGTGATCACCTCGCCAGTTTCAGTTTTAAACTCTATGACGGGTTGATACATGATGCTTGTGCCATTGTCCGTTGTTTTTTCATATTGCTTCATTTCCACAACTGTCCCCATGGCCATGCCGCCTGCCGCCGCCCACTCGGCTGTTTTGCCATACCAGCCCCAGCCAACAATCAGCAGGATCGCTCCAAACACCACCAAAAACGGACCCACAATCAAGCCCGCAAATGGGTTGCTGAAACCCCGTCGCCGTCCAATCCGAAGACCCGATCTTCTTCTATTCATGAGATTCACCTTGTTGGAAAAGATTGGATAAACATACAGGCCACCAAAGCGGCCTGTATGTATTCAAATTGCAATTTATTCCTCCGTGATCGCGACCGAAGCGGATGTATCACTACTATTGCCAGCCACTGTTACTCGAACGTTTTTACCGTCCTTGGTAAAGACCAGAAAAATGCCGCCCCCTATGCCTTCATCTGTCAGCGTCCAGCCGCGGTTTGGCATTTCTGCGCGATAAAAATCCGCCACTTCGCTACGCGGCTTTTCAATTTGATAAGTTACAAACTCTGGTGATTTATTCAAATTTGTCGCGCCATCCATCACAGGGAACTCACTCGTCAAGCCAGCCGGATTGTTGCATTCGACAGGAATGGCAATATCAAGCGAGCCATCCTCCACTGGGATGTAGTCGTATGCAGTGGTGATGTCTGTAAATTGATTTGGGTCAAGCCCCTGATAATCTGTTTTGCTTCGTCCTTGCATTTCAAAGAGCGTAATAAAACCACCGTCACGAACCACATACACAAATGCGCCGATCAACTCATCATCCGCATCCATGTTTTCGCTGGTCAGCGCATATTTATCGGTAACAAATCCATTGACATCAATTCCACTTTCCACGCGCTGTGCATGCCCTGTGATCCCATCCTGAAGTTTGGGCATCCTCTCTGACAGGCTTTGTTCATCCACGCTTGACAGCGGGGATGGGTAACATGCTCCTTGAAATACGGTATATACCTGATCGCCAATGACCACCGTTTCAGCCGACCCTTCACCGCCTGTTACCACCACTAAAAAGCGTTGTGACTTTTGCGGCAGGGTTTGGGTCTCCTCCGTCATGAGTAATGAAACTTCCTTGGCAGTTCCAGTTGAATCCACACCAGTAAATTTGGTATTCGTGTCAAATTTATATGCCGGCTCACTGGATGTGATATATAACGCGGGGTTTGTCAGGTCAATCGTTTCGGGACCTGGAGGACCGTCAATAGCGACCGCCTCCTGAGATGGAACTGTCGTGGCAACGAGATTCGTTTGCTCGCTTGTAGCAACTGGCTCCTGTCCGGCTTCCGTTGCTGGTGCTGTGCCTCCAATATTACAAGCGAGGCTCGCCAGGAGAATTATTGCCAGTGCGATAAAAATAGAGTTTTGTTTTTTCATTTCATCCTTTTCAATAGTTAAATATGGCAGACGTGATTTAATGAAACAGGGTAGTATGTTACATGACAACAATACTCTAGTTTGTGGTAAAAGTCCAGAAGACATTTTGTCCTGGTAAGATCGGTCATATTCATATATACGATATAATCACGCTGACATAAAATCCATGAAATTGATGTCAATTGTAGTATTTGTCATGGGGGGTAATTGACTTTCCCTTCCCCGCTCGTCGGGAAAGGCGCTGTCCTGTGCTGGTAGGTTGAGCCTGTCGAAACCCTGTCGAAGAGGCTGGGGATGGGACTACCCTAAAACCTCCACATCATGCGGACCCGACTCCTTCAACCCTGCGCCAGTCATCCGCACAAAGATGGCCTTCCTCTGAAAATCTTCAATTGAAGCCGCGCCGCTGTAGCTCATGCCTGATTGTAAACCCCCGATGAGTTGAGCCAGCACCTCGCGCGCTTTTCCGCGATATGGAACTGCAGCTTCCACGCCTTCTGCAACGTAATCTTCAATCTCCTCGTAGGTCAGGTCATTTCCCTCGCGAAGATTTCGCTCGATATTTGCCTCACGTGAAGCCATACCGCGCGAAGCTTTGTAACGATGACCCCGACGCGTCATCATCAGGCCTGGGCTTTCATCCGTGCCGGCCAGCAGGCTGCCGATCATGACCGTCTGCGCGCCTGCCGCAATAGCTTTTGCCACATCTCCTGGCTGGCGAATGCCGCCATCTGCAATGATCGGAATTCCATAAGGACGCGCCGCCTGCGCACACGCAATCACAGCAGAAAGTTGTGGAATGCCAGAGCCTGCCACGATGCGCGTGATGCAGATCGAGCCGGGACCCACGCCGACCTTCACACAATCCACACCTGCGTCAATCAATCGTTTTGTCCCGTCGCCCGTGGCAACATTCCCGCCAATGATCTGCGCGCCTGGAAACTGCTTACGAATATTTTTTATCATCTCAATTTCCATATGCGAATCGCCGTGAGCAATATCCACCACGACGCAATCTGCGCCTGCTTCGAGAGCGGCCTCCACGCGGCGCATTTCCCTGTCTCGCACGCCCACCGCTGCGCCCACGGCCAGACGTCCTTTTGAGTCTTTGGTCGCCTTTGGGAATTTGGTGATCTTCATGATGTCCTTCAAGGTCACCAGGCCCGTGACCTTGCCATTCTGATCCAGCAATGGAAGTTTTTCAATGCGATGCTCATGTAATAGTTTTTCGGCATCCTTCAAACTTGTTTCCTGCGAGGCGGCAACGACATTCTTCGTCATAATCTCGGTCAACAATTTGTTATCATCATCTTCAAATAATAGATCGCGGGTTGTTACAATACCGATCAACTTTTCATTATTGTCTACAATCAAAATTCCACCCGTGCCTGTTCGATCCACGACTTGCTTTACATCGCCAACGGTATGCGTATCAGCCATTGTGATTGGCTTGTCCACAATAAACGATTCCGCCTTCTTCACGCGTTCAATCTGGCGCGCCTGTTCAGCGATTGTCATAAAACGATGGATCATGCCAATGCCGCCCTCGCGCGCTATGGCAATAGCCATCTCGCTCTCAGTCACTACATCCATATTTGCGGAAATGATCGGCGCATGCAACGCGATTTTCTTCGTCAGCCAGCTTTTTGTTGAGAGCGTCCGCCTTGAATCCACTTTCGAATATTGGGGCGCCAGCAGCACATCATCATAAGTCAAGGCAGTATCCTGCAATATTTTCATATTCACTCCTCTGAAATCGAACCGTCCGAATTATAATGCTTGATGGTAAGTCTATCGCCAGAAATATGGGTCAGGCTGGCAATTCAAATAATGGACATCGTGATTCGGGAATCGTAAATCAGGAGTGCCACGAATCTCGAATAACGATACCCGATTCCCAACTATCGGAGGCATTATGACAGTAACAGTGGTGATCGGCTCGCAATGGGGTGACGAGGGTAAGGGCAAAGTTGTGGACTTTCTCGCAAAGCGCATGGATTATGTGGCGCGCTTCAACGGTGGGAACAACGCGGGGCATACTGTCATCAATGAGTTTGGAACGTTTAAAATCCATCTCGTGCCTTCGGGAATATTCGCAAAGAATTCAGTGGGATTGATCGGTGGCGGTGTGGTGATTGACCCTGCGGTATTAATCGAAGAAATCGAAATGCTAAACAAAGCAGGAATTGGTATGGACGGAAGATTGTGGATTTCGCCGCGTTCGCATTTAATCATGCCGTATCATAAAATCCTGGACGGGTTGTACGAAGAAGCCAAAGGCGCGGGCGCGACCGGTACAACGCGCCGGGGAATTGGCCCCGTGTTTGCGGACAAGGTCAGCTATAACGGCATCCGCTGGACGGATTTTTCGAGCACGATGTTCGAGCAGCGATTGCAAATACAACTGGAATTGAAAAACAAGATCATCGCCGCGCTGGGCGGCGAAACGCTGAAATATGAAGAAGTACGCGATACCCATCGTGGATACTATTTGAAATTAAAACCATACCTCAAGGAATTATTCTCGCTCGTGCAGGACGGTTTAAAAGCTGGCAAAAACTTTTTGCTTGAACAAGCAATGGGCACATTTTTGGATACGGACTGGGGAACCTATCCGTTCGTGACAGCTTCGACAACCATTCCCTCCGCAGCTTCGGCTGGATTGGGTATTCCACCACGCTATATCACGAATGTTGTCGGTGTGACAAAGGCATATACCACCCGCGTCGGCGCGGGGCCATTGCCAACCGAGATCAAAGATCACAACAGCGAAGCATATAAGAAATTTGGCGAAGTGGCTGCAACCACGGGGCGTGTCCGCCGAGTCGGCTGGCTGGATTTGGAGCTCGTGAAAACCGCTGTTCAACTCAGCGGCGTGACGGAATTATGTTTAACCAAACTGGATGTGCTGAGCGGGCTGGAAGAAATCAAAGTCTGCACGCGATACGAGTTAAGCTGTGACCCTGTCCGCTATGCGGATGTGGACGCGTACGATTTGGATAAAGTGGAGACTGTTTGTCAAACCGTCCCAGGCTGGAAGGAAGATATCAGCAAGGCGAAGTCATTTGACGCACTGCCCGTCAACGCACAGAATTATGTAAAGATGATCGAAGAGGCGGCAGGCATCACCGTAAAATGGATCGGGGTGGGACCTGAGAGGGAAGCGATGATAAAAAGGTAATTTGGTATTCGGGAATCGGAAGAGTTTATACAACTAATTTACCCCCACTTCCCTATGCTATACTCATCCCATGCCAAAAATAAAAATCACCTGGGACCCCGCCAAAGCAGAAAAGAATATCATCAAACATGACGTCAGTTTTGACGAAGCCGCCACCATCTTCAAAGATCCGCTCGCCCTCTATTATGACGACATCGAACATTCGCAAAAAGAAAAGCGTGAATTTGTCATCGGCAGGTCAGCCACTCGCGAAAGATTGCTGACATGCTTCATGGTCAGAACTGAAGATACCGTCCGTATTATCAGCGCCCGCACCTCGACACACAGGGAAAGACAAAATTATGACGAAAACGCGGAAACTGGATCATAAGCAATTTATCAACGGGGACCTTCGAAATTGACTTGGACTATTAATTGCTGACAACGTTTCCAAATCACATGGGCACACTATTACACTATTCCATTCAGAGATACAACTGTATTATAATAAAAATGATCGAACGATCATCTTATTATCCATGGAGGTAAAAATGAACTTTCTGGTATGGATCATCTTTGGCGCGCTTGCTGGATGGATCGCAAGTATCATCATGGGAAAGAACGCAAAAATGGGAGCCTTTGCCAACATCATTGTGGGCATACTTGGCGCTTTCATTGGCGGCTACATTATGGATCTCTTCGGCGCAGGAGGAGTGACTGGCTTCAACTTTACCAGCCTGCTGGTGGCCATCGTGGGCGCGGTCGTTCTGCTCTTCGTCGTGGGGTTATTCACCCGCCGTTGATGCGTTGATCAACTGATCCAATATTAAGAGCCGTGCATTTTCCCTGCACGGCTCTTGATATTTATGGGGTGACAATTCGCTAAGAACTCGTTTTTACTGCAAAGGCAACGTAAACACGAAGAGACTGCCTTTATTTTCACCTTCGCTTTCAGCCCAAATTTTGCCCCTTTGCGCTTCAACCAAATGCTTTGCAATCGTGAGTCCGATCCCTGAGCCGCCGCGTGCGCGGGAGCGGGATTTGTCCACACGGTAGAAGCGGTCGAAGATATTGGCAAGGTGTTCCGGAGAAATGCCAAGGCCGGTATCACGGATGGCAATGCGCGCCACGCTCTTATCCCGTTCAATGGAAATGGTCACGCTCCCATCTTCGGGAGTGTACTGCAAGGCGTTGCCGAGCAAATTGGTCAGCACCTGCAGGGCGCGGTCTTCGTCAGCGAGGACAATGATTGGGTTGATGGGCAGGTTTGAGTTAAGTCTGACGCGTTTTTCATCAAATTGGAATTGCATACGGCGGGTCACTGTTTCAATCAGACGGGCAGAGTCCACCGGCCGAATATCCAAATGGATTGCTTTTGATTGAACACGGCTGAGTTCCTGCAAGTCATTCACCAATCGGCTGAGGCGTTCGGTTTCGGCATGGATCTGTTGATAGGTTTCATTGGCGGCGGGCAGCACACCATCCATCAATCCTTCGGCGGAACCTTTGATGGCGGTCAGGGGCGTGCGAAGTTCATGCGCAACGTCACCGATCAATTGACGGCGCATGTTTTCCACCTGTTCAAGCTGCGCGGCCATTTGATTAAAACTTAACGCGAGTTGGCTCAACTCATCTGTGCCTTGCGATTCCACACGTTCGTCATAATGACCTTCTGAAATTCTCTGGCTGACATTCGTCATCACACGCACAGGCGCGATCACACTTCGGCTTAGAATAAAACTCACGATCAATGCGACCAGCGAAGACGTGAGGACGGCAAAGATCAAAGACTCACTAAAGGATGCCTGAAAACTTTTATAGAACTCCGACATCATGCCACCCGGCTGTCCACTACCCTGCCCCATCATCATTCCATTTCCCGCGCCCAAACTTTCTTCTATGAAACGTAAATGACGATCGAACGAGCGTGGGGTTGTAAAACGCGCAGTGACCCATATTGAAGCCATGCCAATGCTGATGACCAAAATATAGGATGCAAAAAGTTTAACACCCAAATGCGATTTGATATATTTCATAAAGCCTCATCATCAAAACGATAGCCCACGCCGCGCACGGTGGCTATGATTTCGGGGTTGCCTAATTTCGTGCGCACATGCCCAAGATGAACATCCACCACGCGCATCTCTCCAAAATACTGCCCGCCCCAAACTTTTTCGAGCAACTGTTCACGCGATAAAACCCGCCCCCGATTTTCAGCCAGTGCACACAGGAGACCAAATTCGATGGCGGTCAACTGAATCGACTCGTCATCCACTGTCACTTGACGCGCGCCAACATCAATCCGCACATGACGAAAAGCCAGCACGCCCCCCTCCCTGCCTGAGCCTGCTCCTGTTTGCAGACGCCGCAAGGCCGCCTTGACTCTCGCCACCAACTCGCGCGGACTGAACGGCTTGGTGACATAATCATCCGCGCCAACGGAGAGCCCCACGATGGTATCGGTCTCCTCGGTGCGAGCCGTGAGCATGATGACATACACATCCGATTCGCGTCGTAATTTCGAGAGCAGTTCCAAACCGTCCATGCCCGGCAGCATCACATCGAGAATGATCAGGTCTGGTTTGAAGGCGTGCGCGGCTTTGAGCCCCGCAAAGCCATCGCTGGCAGTAAACACTTCGTAACCTTCAGGCTTGAGATATGCCTGCACTAGATTCACAATCGAGGGCTCATCGTCAATCACGAGAATTTTTGTCATGGAAAAATAGTTCCTCTATTAGGATGCTATCCAAAGGATATAAACGGGCAATATAGCTTTGATAAAGATTCCGTAAATATTTCAAAACTAAATCCATTAATACAAAGGCGGTGACAATGCGACCACGCTCAAAGCCTGCTCAACGATCTTGACACCAGTACTATCCGATGCGCCAAATATAACGATCTTCAAATAGTTCTCCTTTATACAAATTCCTGGTGGTCAAGCAGGAATGGACAGCCTTTCCAGTCCGAATCGAGGCCAATGCTGCTTAACCACCCAATGCAGGTAAGATTTTCCCGACCAATTCACCAAACCCAACCCGATATCCATCACCCTGGCAATATCCCTTCATCACAATCGTATCGCCATCCTCCAAAAATTTTCGGTATTCACTGTCAGGCAATACAATCGGTTTTTCACCGCGCCAGGTTAATTCGAGCATGGAACCATAACTATCTGCAGTTGGGCCGCTGAGCGTGCCTGTGCCGCACAAGTCGCCGGTTCGCATGTTACAGCCGGTGACCGTGTGGTGAGTCAATTGCTGGACGATGCCCCAATACATATACTTCATATTCGAACGGCTGATGATTTGCGGCGAGTCCATCGTTGGGGATTGCAGAGTCACTTCAAGGTGAATATCGTATCCATGCGCGGCATCCAATGCCAAATATGGGAGAGGCGCGGGCTCTTGTTTTGGGCCCGCCACGCGAAACGGTTCGAGCGCATCCATGGTCACCACCCAGGGCGAGATCGAAGTCGCAAAATTTTTCGAAAGGAACGGCCCCAGCGGTTGATATTCCCAAGTCTGAATATCGCGCGCGCTCCAATCGTTGAGCAAGACCATTCCAAAGATATGCTCATGCGCGTTTTTTGCAGGGATGGGTTCGCTTAGATTATTTCCAGTGCCGATAAAGAATCCCATTTCCAATTCAAAGTCCATTGAACGCGATGGCAGGAACTGCGGCGACGATTCATTTCGAAGAAGCACTTGTCCGCGCGGACGGCGAATATCCGCGCCAGAGATGATAATTGAACTTGCGCGACCATGATAGCCCACAGGCAGATGCAGCCAATTGGGCATGAGGGCTTTTTCTTTTCCGCGAAACATAATGCCCACATTCGTGGCATGTTCACGCGATGCATAAAAATCCGTGTAATCGCCGATGGAGACAGGCAAATGCATTTGGACTTCTTCAATTGGAATAAGCCGACGCGACTTTAACATCTCTTTCTTTAACAGGGAATTGTCATTACTCAACAAACCAATCAACTGCTCGCGCACTTCCCGCCAAACCACACGTCCCCCAGACATAAAACGATTCAACGTTGAATCAATGAAGAAACCATAATGTTTGTCAAATAAATTTTCTTCATCAAGAACAGCAAGGTCAACTACAAAATCGCTAATCCGAGTCCCAATTCTTGGGGTTGGAATCGACTTTGTAGAAAACACACCATACGGCAGGTTTTGAATCGGGAAATCTGATTCGGGATGTACTTCGATAAATGATTTGAGAGGCATGTTTTTCCTGATGGCATTCTGAGGAGCGAAGAGACGAAGAATCTCTGAGTGCAGGAGTAGAGTCCCTACACGGAGTTTATCTTGAGCGAAGTCGAAAGGCTCAGGGAATCACTAATTCTATAAATGTTTCAATAACCCTATCTTTTGCAAATCTTCGCGCGGCTCATCGAAACTGCAACTGCCAAATGATACGATTTGGTGACGGGCATGCAAAATCTTTGAGGTGGCTACGCGCAAATTCTTCCAGGCAAAGCCGTTATTATTAAAGACAAAACTAGCGGGGTTTTCATCTTCCAAAATGGATTTAATTTGTTCTTGCGATAACTTATGCGCCACCGCCAACACCCCTGCCCCAAAGACATTGATAAACCCGTGCATTTTGGTCTGGACGTTTTCATTGTAATGCCGCACGGGATGATGCAGTCCCGCCGTGCATTTCATAGGAATGCCTGCATCGCGTGTTGAGGCAATCGCCCATGCCACCTGCTCTGTGGATGGGAATGCATCCGCGGTTACGCCGCCCGTTCGCAGTTTGAAACCAACATGTTTATCTTTGATCTTTCGAAGAGATCGAATTAATTTTTCCGCACGCACCTGCCAGCCTTCGCCATATGACGCTTCAAAGAAAACGATCAATCCGTTTTTATTCAGAACATCCGCTGCTTCATTAACTAAATCAAGCGTGCTGGAATTATCACCCAGCGCAGACGCAGGCAATACAACTTCAAACATATCTACAAGGACACCAACGCCATGGTTTTTACGAAACGCATAAATGTCTTCAATATCCAGTTTCAGATTTTCAAGGAATTCATGCGCATCCTTTCCGCCACGGCCCAAAACAGAAAAAGCCAACACCTCTTCACGCGGAAAAACTTGTTCCGCAAGTTGCGATAGTTCCGTCAGCCGTTTTGCAGGGATGATAAATCGTGAAAGCATCCACTCATCAGAATCAATCTGATATTTTACAAAATTACAGATCGCGTCCTCAAGTGGTAAATTTGCGGGCGGATAAAGACCTGCATAATCTATAATCTTCGATAATAAAGTTTGCAGGGATTTCGATGGAAGATTTTTTATCATGGAAGATAATTATAGTCTGAAATTTTTTCGTCGAGCGGGACGAATTTGATTGGCCCGGAAATCCGGCGAATTATACAAACTGGCTCATTCCCAGATTGTATGGGGTATGCCAGAACGAGCCGCCAGATTTATAATCACATGATGCACAAACTTTTGATTCTTTCTAGGGGCGGACTGCGATATCGCACTTTGATTGAGAAAGCGGCTTCGCAGTGGACGAATCTGCATTGACCGAAGTGCTTGAGCAAAACAAAATCGCAGGCGCGGTGTTAGATGTATTTGAGAAGGAACCTTTGCCGAAAGATCATCCATTTTGGACGACACCCAATCTACTGATGACCTTCCACACCTCCGCGCCGAGTCTGCCGGAAGATATTGCGAAATTATTTATAGAGAATTACAAATTGTTTAACGAGGGCAAGCCGCTCATGTACCAAGTTGATTTTGAAAGAGGATATTGATTCCGCCCTGAGCGGAGCCGCATGTTCTTGGCGGCGTAGTCGAAGGGCAAATGGCAAATGGCAGGCGCTTCGACTACGTTCACAAAGTACGCTCACTCCGCTCAGCGCGAAACCACCAAAGGAGCATTCATGACAACACAATATAAGATCTATCCTTATCGCTGGGTAGTGCTGGCTGTTTTCATGTTCGTCAACATCACTATCCAAATCCTGTGGATTTCATACGCGCCGATCACAGGTCCCGCCGCCGCTTTTTATGGAGTGAGCGATTTGCAAATTGGATTGCTGTCCATGTCTTTCATGATCGCGTTCATTCCACTTTCCATTCCCGTTTCGTGGGTCATTGATACCTATGGCTTTCGACTGGCAGTCAGCATTGGCGCAATCATGATGGGAATTTTTGGAATCCTGCGCGGTATGGCAGGCGCGAATTACACGCTGGTCTTGTGGAGCACCTTCGGCATTGCCACTGCACAACCGTTCCTGCTAAACACATGGACAAAAGTCCCTGCCAACTGGTTTGCGCTGGAGGAACGCGCCACTGCGGTTGGATTGGTGACGCTGGCGAGTCTCGTCGGCACTGCATTAGGCATGGTCTTGACACCGATGCTCATGGAAAGCATGACCATTTCAACCATACAACTTTATTATGGCGGTATTGCTGCAATTTCAGCATTTTTATTTATTATGCTATCCCGTGAGATCCCGCCCACCCCGCCCTGCCCGCCTGGAGGTGAAGTCCGCGCCTTGATGTTGGATGGCTTGAAACATGCCCTAACCGTAAAAGCATTTTGGTTTGATCTCGCCATCGCATTTATCGGGCTGGGAATATTCAATGGCATTACCACATGGGTTGAGAGTATCATCCGCCCGCGCGGATTCACGCCCACAGACGCAGGCACACTCGGCGCACTGATGATCGTCGGCGGTGTGATCGGTGCAGTGGTCATTCCCGCCATCTCCGATAAACAACGCAAACGCCAGTTATATTTGTACGTGGCATTCATCGGCGCAATTCCAGGGTTAATTGGATTAACATTCGCAACGTCATCCACCCTGTTATTTGCCTCGGCCTTCGTCCTGGGATTCTTCCTGACGAGTGCCATGCCAATCGCCATGCAATACGCGGCAGAAGTAACACACCCCACACCAGAAGGCACATCCAACGGCTTGATTCAACTCTTTGGTCAAGCCGCAGTTGTATTTGTCTATATCATGGAAGCATTGAAAAGCGCGGATGGTTCCTTCACACGTGCGCTTCTGCTTGCAGCTGGATTATTGGTTATTAGTCTCTTCTTGATTTCGCAGATGAAAGATCCGAAGGAATTAATATCTTAGTTTGTCATACTGAGGAGCGAAGCGACGAAGTATCTCCTAAAATAAGCAAGAGACCCTTCGCTGCGCTCAGGGTGACATAATGTATGGAGTAATCATGTCCCCAACCCTAAACAACATTCGCGAAGCTGCAGAACGGATTCGCCCCTATGCACACCGCACACCTGTATTGACAAACGAAAGCCTGAATCAACAAGTAGGCGCACAGGTATTTCTCAAATGCGAGAATTTTCAAAAAGTGGGCGCGTTCAAGTTTCGCGGAGCTTGTAATGCAGTCTATTCATTAAGTGATGATGAAGCCGCGCGTGGAGTTTGCACACATTCATCGGGTAATCATGCGCAGGCATTGGCCCTCGCGGCGAAGATGCGCGGCATCCCTGCGTATATCGTGATGCCAAACAATGCCCCGTCCGTAAAGAAAAATGCCGTCGCAGGGTACGGCGGCCTGATCACGTTTTGTGAGCCAACACTTGAAGCGAGAGAAAGCACATTGGACAGGATCAGGCTCGATACAGGCGCGAACGTCGTCCATCCATATAATGATGCACGTGTGATCGCAGGTCAAGGCACGGCAGCATTGGAATTACTGGAAGATTATCCTGATCTGGATGTCATCATCGTCCCTGTCGGCGGCGGCGGATTATTAAGTGGCACGTCCATTGCAGCAACAGAACTTAAAAAGGGAATTCGTATCATTGCTGGCGAACCTGATATGGCAGATGATGCTTTTCGTTCGATCAAGGCAGGCAAGCTCATTCCTTCACAAAATCCAAAAACAATTGCGGACGGTCTGCTTACATCCCTGGGCACACTCACCTTCCCGATCATTCAACAACGTGCCGAGCAGATTGTCACTGTAAGTGAAGCGGGGATTATCGAATCAATGAAATATGTTTGGGAACGGGTGAAGATCATTATTGAGCCATCGTCCGCTGTGGCGGTTGCCGTTTTGTGGGAGAAGAAAATTGATCTAAGCAGGCTTAAGATCGGTGTCATCTTAAGTGGCGGTAATGTCGACCTCGAAAAACTACCCTGGCAATAATCGCCCTCGGGCAGAGCATTGACAGATCCTAAATGCTAATATACAGATTCAAATAATCGCCATCCCAAGCTGGCGATTATTTTATGAGCCTCAGCAATCAAACGATGATAATAAAAATCATCGCCCACCACCAGTGATGTAATGTTCCAATTGCGAGATCATGAATTTCTGCACATCCACCACCTCCTTCAAGACGTCACGTACGGATATCAACCCTAGCAATTCGGTGCCATCGAATACTGGTAGATGACGAATGTTCTTGTCAATCATCAAGGCCATACACTCATCAAGCTGTTGACCCGCTTCCACATAGATCACTTTTGAGGTCATGATCTCGCTGACTTTTGTGTTTTTGGATGATTTACCTTCCAAATCCACTTTGCGAACACAATCCCGCTCAGAAAGAATTCCTTCCACTTTATTGCCGCGCACAACCATCAGAGCGCCTGTGTTGTGCTTCGCCAACAGGGTCAGCGCCTCATAAATGGTTGCATCTGGAAGGATGGAAAAAACTTCACTTCCCTTCTTACGGATCATATCGCGCACTGTCGGCATGGCATGTCTCCTGGTGTTGATTTTGTCAAAGTATAGACAATAAATGGAATAATGACAAGGCATGGTCACTTGCGAGGCCGAGCTGAGTTTTTTTAACCCTGATAACAGGAAGAGTTCCAAATACATAAAAAAAAGACTCCCTCGGGTTGGGAGTCTTCCTTGCTTCGTCTGTCGGGGTGAGAGGATTTGAACCTCCGACCTCACGGACCCGAACCGTGCGCTCTACCGGTCTGAGCCACACCCCGATTAAATCCCTTAATGGGAACAGTGTGTGAATTATACCATCCTGATTTAATTTAGCAAGCCAAAGTTATGGATTCAGGGTTACTTCCACGCTATAGACATAAACGTATTTCGCGAGCTCCGGGTCAGTGACACTTAAGAGTGGATTATCCTGCCGAAAGGTTAGGCGCGCGAGGGTTGGTTCGGTCACCTTGTATGAAAGGGTCGTTTCAAAAGGTTGAGTTTCGATTCCATCAAATGTCAAGACTCGTGTGGAAATTGGCCTGCCGTCTGGCCGGATCAATTCCACAATCACAGGCTGGTCATTAAATGGCCAAATGCGCCCTTTAAGGCTTACCTCGCCTGCATAAAAATCAGCCTTCTCTTTCAGTCTTTCAACCATCACCCTCTCGTAGATCATGTTTCCCAGCGGGTTGATTTGAGTTGAGCCAATGGAATATAAAAACACAGGCATGGTGTTCAGCGCCTGAATACGCCCAAAATCATCCTTACTGCTTATGCGGATATAACCTGCTTCGGAAACCGCGCGGATCTCAAATTTCAAGACAAACTTGCGGAAGATGCCTTTTAGATTTCGTGTCACCGATTCAAGATCACGCTGCAAGACACGACCATCTTCACCGAGCAAGTCCACTTGTACGATTTCACTTTCACCGGACACGAGCATCACTTGCAGATTAAAGGGAGAGGTCAAGCTGGAGGCTGGACCTGGAGCCAAAAAATGGATTTGCGCAAGGTCCGTAAAGCCTGCCGCAAATGTAGGCGTTGGACTGGGAATCTCAGTTGATGGGATGGGAAGTTCGGTTGAAACAGCAATTTCAGCGGGTATAGGAGAAGGGGTTAATCCATCCGCTGTAGCAAACGCGGCTTGACCCGTAAGAGCCACCGCTGTCGAGAGGTAATTGGGGGGCAAAGGTGTGGGCGTAGACTGTGTTATTTGCGAGCAGGCAGATAAAAGCGTGAGCAGGGAAGCGAGGAGAAGAATATTTTTTTTCATAAATGATTGGAATCAATGTCCCGCAGGAGATTAATTGCTCAGCCGCCGTCCCCGGCGCCGAGCGCAATGAGAGTAATCCTGCGGGACAGTATCAATTACAGTCCGTAGATATCGCTGTATTTCCTTGTCAAATAGCGGACGTATGCGGCGGAGTCGATCTTTGACCCAGTAACTTTTTGGATGAGGTCTTGCGGATCATACTTGTGCCCATGAACATGGATTTTCTCGCGAAGCCAGCCGAGCAACGAATCAAATTCGCCTTTGCGGATCTGATCACCGAGGTCTTTGATATCTTTATTGATCTTCTCCCACAATTGCGCAGAAACAAGATTGCCGAGCGCGTAGGTGGGGAAGTAGCCAAATAAACCGTAAGACCAGTGAACATCCTGCAAAATGCCGTGAGCATCATCGGGCGGCGTAATGCCGAGATAGTCCCGCATTTTTGCGTTCCAAATTTCCGGCAGGTCTTTGATGGCGATTCTGCCTGCGACCATTTCAATTTCAAGTTCAAGGCGCAGCATGATATGCAAGTTGTATGTGGCCTCATCTGCATTCACGCGAATGAAGGACGGCTCAACTTTATTAATGGCTTTGTAAAAAGACTTCGCGCTGACGCCTTCCAATTGAGATGGGAAAGTCTTTTTCAATTCAGGAAGGAATTGTTCGCAGAATGGAAGCGAACGACCCACAAGATTTTCCCACATGCGCGATTGCGACTCATGTACTGCGGAAGAGACGCCATTTGCAAGAGGCGTGCGTTCGTATGCGGGATTGATCCCCTGCTCATACATCGCATGACCTGATTCGTGCATCCCGCTGAAAAGGGTTGCAAACGGGTTGTCAGGTTCAAAACGATTCGTAATGCGCACATCGTTCACGCAGAACGATGTTTCAAATGGATGCGCGGCTTTATCCTGCCTGCCGCGGCTAAAGTCATAACCAAACCTGCCAATGATGGTTTCGCTGAAATCCCATACTTTCTTTTCGTTATATTTTTTGTGGAGGAAATCATCCTTTACCTGTTTGGCGGAACTGATCTGTTTGATCAACTCCACTTGTTTCGGACGCAGGCTGCCAAAGATTTCCTGTACTTCGGAAGTCTTCATGCCCGGTTCGTAATCATCGAGCAGGATATCGTAAGGGTGATCGGCAGGCGGGAAAAATGAAACATATTTCTGCACAAGTCCCACAACTTTTTCAAGATGCGGACGGAAGATGGGGAAATCGGACTTGCCTTTTGCTTCCACCCAGGCCTCGAACGCGGCAGTCGTGACTATGGATTGCTCAGCCACGAATTCGGCAGGCACGCGGGTGGCTTTGTCGTAATTGCGCGCGGCTACGCGCACCACTGCGGCGGCGTTTGAGTCGGAACCTGCAAATTCATTTTTTAGTTCATCGAGCAATTTCCCAACTTCATCTGAAGTTGATTTTTCATGAGCGATCTTACCCAATGTGGCAAGCTGCTGTCCGCGTGCTTCTCCACCCCCGGGAGGCATGTTCACTTGTTGATCCCAGCTCAATACACTTCCTGCATGATTCAAGTCCGCGACTTCTCCGAGAATTTCTTTAAGTTGATCCAATTTTTCAGACACAACAACCTCCAATGGATGATTCAGATTTTTGGTTTGCATGAAAATGAAATATTTATTGCGATCCAACAAGCGCCTCAGGCCTAACGGAGGGCTGACTCTGTTTTCCCGGATATTCCATCCGCTTTGGCATTGACGCCAATCAGCATGATTTTATCGCACACGCAGTTAATTTGGCTTTTCATGGCAGGACAAATTGCCAATTCGCCCTACGGGCATTTATGTTTTACGCCCAAGCCATTCATGGTGATGTAGGCTTGCACCCCTTCGCGGATTTCAAACTTTTGAGCTTCAGGCTCTCCGGGAACGAACAAGTCAAATGCGGTGTAACTGCCGGGATTGACTTGAACTTCGTTTTTATATTGGGCATTGGTGTATAAATTAGGCAGATAAATATCACCGGGTGTAATGAACATATCATGCTCGGTACAATTTTTGATATAAGCCGGGAGAGGCCAATCTGTGAAGGTGAAATCAGGTAAATTATTTATGTCCCCGTCAATTTTAGAATATAGGGTTTGAATGGACACCCAGCCTGTGTTGTCGGAATTTGGGATCAGCACCTGAACCCAATCGGAGAGCACGTCACGCGCAATCACCTCCGTGCTTGTGTCCTTGAGTAAAACGCCAATCTGGTTGTATTCCAAACCCGGTCCACGGCGGATGTAAAGATTGCCTTTTACCGAAGTGATCGTGACTTTTGGCAAAGGCGTGGGAGAAATTTCCGTCGCGGCTGGAGCAGGCTTGCCCTGAGTTTGATCGAAGGGTGTAAGCGAAGGCAAAACAAGTGGCGTTGAAGTCGCCGCAATCCGTGATTCAGCTTGAGTCGATTCAATATCCCTTGGTGTGGGCACGGTAGGTATATCCAACCTGGTTCGCATACATCCCTGAGCAACTAAAGCGATGGAGATGAGAATCAGTGCCTTCCTGAATTTTGACATTTTTACTCGTACCGCAAGGCTTCCACCGGCTCTAAATTCGCAGCGCGGCTGGCAGGGTATATACCAAAGAACAAACCAATGATCGCAGAAAAACTGGTTGAAAGAATGATCGCATCAGTACCAACGATCGGGGTAAAGTTATTCCCGGTCGCCGCTGCTACCTGCCCGACGATAAAGGCAATCAGCCAGCCAAACATAATCCCGATGATACCGCCGATCAAACTAAGTAAGGAAGACTCGGTCAGAAACTGAAGCAAAATATCGCGCTTGCGTGCGCCCAAAGCTTTGCGTAATCCGATCTCGCGCGTGCGCTCTGTGACAGAAACCAGCATAATATTCATAATGCCAATCCCGCCGACGAGCAGGGAAATGCCTGCAATACCGCCGAGGAAAATTGTGAGTACGCCTGTGATGGTTGCGAATGTGGAGAGAAAATCCTGCTGTGTGAAGACACTGAAATCATCCACGCCAATCGGTGTGCGGTGACGCTGGCGGATGATGTTGGAGATTTCTTCAACCGCCTGCGGTACGACTTCGGCGGAAACAGACTGTACGTAAATAATATCCACTTCATCACGCGAGCTGCGTTTGATCAGGCGCGCCTGTGCCGTTGAAAATGGGATATATGCCGCATTATCTTCACTGCCAAACGCGCTGCCGCCTCTTTTAACCAAAACGCCGATCACGCGGAACGGCTGTCCTTCGATGCGGATCGTCTCGCCAACCACGCCGTCGGCATGACCGAACAGGGTGATTGCTGTTTCAGGACCAAGCACTACGACAGACATCTGTCCAAGGCTGTGTTCTTCGTTGATAAATTCGCCCTCCGCCATTTGCAGATTTCGCACGGAATAATAAGCCGGGGTAACGCCTGAAATGCTGGTTGTGGTATTTTCACCCGCAAAAACCAGGCCCCCATTTCCCTGTATAACAGGCGCAACTGATTCCACCGAAGGCGCGGCAAAGGGATCGGAAATCGCGTCGGCATCCCCCAAAGTAAGCGGACGGTCATTATTGCCGCTTCTGCCGCTGCCGGGTCCGCCGGGACCTCCTGCCTGAGTTGCGCCGCTAAAAACAAAAAGCAGATTCGTACCAATGCTTGAAATAGAGCCTGTAATGGATGCCTGTGCGCCGTTCCCAACCGCAAGCATGGCGATCACCGCCGCCACGCCAATGACAATGCCAAGCACCGTGAGCCCGGAACGCATCTTATTGCCGTTCAAACTTTCAAGCGCTTCAAAAATGGCTTGTGTAAAACTCATTTCTTCCTCCCATTATTTTCTTCAGCAGACAGGTCGAGTTCGCCGTCACGCAAACGGATGATACGCCGCGTCTGCTCGGCAATCTTGGGGTCATGCGTCACGATAATAAGTGTTGTGCCTCTTTCCTTGTTGAGGCTGAGTAACAGATTTATGATCTCTTTTCCGACTTTTGAGTCAAGATTACCGGTCGGTTCGTCTGCCATGATCATGGCAGGGTCATTAACAATAGCGCGGGCAACCGCCACGCGCTGCTGCTGTCCGCCGGAGAGTTCATACGGGCGGTGCGTCATGCGGTCGCTCAAACCCACCGCTTCCAGCGCGGCTTGCGCGCGCTCACGGCGCCCTTCTGTTAACCCCGCGTAACGCAAAGGCAATTCCACATTCCCAAGCGCGGTCAAACGTGAAAGTAAATTAAAACTTTGAAAGACAAACCCCACCTTGCGGTTGCGGACGCTGGCAAGCTGGTCATCATCCATATCAGCGACCGACTCGCCGTCCAGAAAGTATTCACCGGAGGTGGGTCTGTCCAAACAGCCAAGCGTATTCATCATGGTGGATTTTCCCGAACCCGAAGGTCCCATAATGGAAACCATTTCACCACGTTCAATATTAATAGAAACATTGCGCAATGCCTGCACTTCGAACTCGCCCATCATATAGGTTTTCGTCAAATTGCGTGCTTCTATCACCCAATCCATATCAGCCTCCGAATGGATTGCCGCTGGCAGAGGGCGGATTCAAAATGATTAGATCGCCTTCCTTGATATCGCCCTCCACGATTACGCTCATCGTATCAGAGGAGGAACCGAGTCGCACTTTGACCTGAACAGGCTCGCCATCCATAAGCACATACACCACCCGATTCCCATCCACCAAACGGACGGCACGGTTAGGGATCAGCAGCACATCCCTTACTTCTTCAACCACGATGATGACCGCAGCGGTCATTCCGGGTTTCACAAGTTCATCAGCATCTGTCAATTCTATCGTAACGGTAAAACTAACCACGCCCTGCAGGGTATCGCCAGCCTGCCCAACCTGTACAACTTCCCCATGATATTCCCGGCCCAGGATAGCATCGAACGTCAGAATGGCTGTCTGTCCTAATGAGACACTGTTGATATCCACTTCCGAGACCTGCACATCCACCAATAGATGAGAGAGATCGTCAATACGAAAACCAATTATCCCGGCCGTGACTTGGTCTCCAACGGCCGGGTTTGCCTGTGTGATGGTCCCATAAAAGGGCGCGGTTAAAAAGGCCATGTTCAATGTGGATTGTGCCGCTGCAACACGCGCCCGCGAGGCGGCCACCTCAGCGGAATTTGCGCCGCCCAACAGGCGCTCATAAGCGCGGCGGGCATCATCAAGGCGAGCCTCCGCCAGAGCAAGGTCTTTATCTGCCTGGGCAATAGTTTCATCACTGGCATAGCCTTTATACTTCCGCGACTTTAACACTCCAAACTCCCACCAGGTATCTGTAATATCTATTTTGCCATTGAGTTGCATGCGCCAGTTATAGGCTTTTTCGTAAGCCTTTTCTGCATTATCCACAGCACGTTGGGATTCCAACCGAGCCGTATCAGATGTAAGCAAATCCTCCAACGCCTTTTGGGCGCTGAGCAGGTCTGCTTCTGCGAGGATAATATTCTGGCCCAGTGAAGCCTTATCGAGGCGGGCCAACTCATCATCACGTGAGACGAGACTGCCCACTTCTACGTTGACAGCCTGCACGATCCCGCTTGTTTGCCAGATGAGCAAGGCGCTTTGTTTTGCGCGCACACTTCCGGTTGCGCCGACAGATGCGACCAAATTTCCGCGCTCGGCAGGCGTTGTTTGAAAAGCAACAACATCATTTCCGCGTGAATTGGCAAAAATGATAATCAGTAAAACAACCACCACAACACCCATGATGATCCACGTTCTGCGGGAAAGTCTTGAAAAAAATTGTTTCATTAACGTTATCCTCCGGAAATACAGTCAGTCTGCGCTCAAACATTCTTACGAGTTGCGTAATTTAGTTTATCAAATTAATGTGTAAAAATTGTGCAGAGTTATTTTAGTTCAAGAGGCCAAAAATATGCCCTATTAATAACCAGCATTAATAATTATCTAATTAGTATTACAGCGCAAAGTCAGGCTCAAAGCCGCAGTCCTCGGCGGCGTATTACTGGAAAACTCCTGCGCCGGGGACGGCGCAGGGAGCAACTTTGCGCTGTAATATTAGGCCATTCGCTTATATGGGTATGAACGCACGAACAAGCATCATAGCGTCCCTGCAAGCGAAAGTCCTGTCTATATTATATTAACGAGGTTCGCGGCGTTTTTATTCACTAACTCCCCTTTCATGGGCTCACTCTGACCAGAGCGAGAGTCACTACACTTGTTTCAGAGGCGTTTCGCAATTGCTGCGCAGGGCGCAATGCAACAACAGGTTTTGAACTAACGTTCTGATAATTAAGAAACTTGTGACGATTGTCCTTTGGTTTTGTGACATTTACGCCTATGTCTGTCCAAATAGATTAGGTATCATCATCAAAAGCTTTTAGATGTGAGAACACACAATTTTTCGGAGGCAGTATGCAGGCAGTCCCCAGTGAGTATTTGGAAATTGACCGGAAAGAACGCGCCAACCGGCCATTCTTTGATCTTGACCTGCGCGCGCCTGAGGCACGGACTTGCGACTTCGATGATGTCGTCATTGAATTTGATCCAGAACGCGCCATGCTGGAAGCGGCGCGCTGTATCCATTGCCCGGATCCTGCCCCCTGCATGACGGCCTGCCCGACCTCAAATGACATCCCGTCTGCGATGTGGTTAATTGAACAAGGACGTTTTGTAGATGCAGCCGGCATATACCATAAGACCAGTTCCCTGCCGGAGGTTTGCGGACGCGTATGTCCGCATGAAGCTCTGTGCCAGGGTTCCTGTGTTTTGAACAAACATCACCAGCCCGTGCTTTGCGGTGAGCTGGAAGCATTTACAGTGGACTATGAACGCCGAACGCATGGATACGTCATGCCAGTCGGCGCACCCAATGGAAAGAAAGTCGCCATCATCGGCGCCGGCCCTGCCGGACTTGGATGCGCTGATCTCCTTGTACAAAAAGGTTATCAAGTGACGATTTTTGAATCCAAGCCTGCGCCCGGTGGATTGCTAGTTTACGGTATCCCGAATTTTAAATTACCAAAGGACGTATGGCAGGAAAAATGGGAGGAGTTTGAACGCGCCGGCGTAATATTTTCGCCAAACACTTACATCGGAAAAGACAAAACCATTGACGGTTTATTTAAAGATGGTTTTGAAGCTGTGTTCATTGGTGTGGGTTCTGAAATTGATGCGAAAATGGAAGATGCGCCCGGTACAGATTTGCCCGGTGTCTACGAAGCTACAGATTTTCTCATCCGCGGAAATGTCGATCCTGATCTACTCCCGGAGGACATGCGCCAGCCGCTTGAAATCGGCAGGCGCGTTGTCGTTATCGGCGGCGGAGATACGGCTTCCGATTGTCTGCGGACTGCGCTTCGACTGCGCGCGGAGGATGTCACTTGTTTGTATCGCCGTACGGAAAAGGAAATGCCCGGCGGAAAAAAAGACCGGCAAATGGCGCGGGAAGAAGGTGCAAAATACCGCTTCCTTACGCAACCGGTGAAATTCATCGCAGGCGCGGACGGTAGACTCGCGGCCGTCGAGTGTATTGAAATGAAACTTGGCGAACCAGATGCAAAAGGCCGCCGCAAACCTGTTCCAGTGGAAGGCTCAAACTTCAGCGTCGCAGCAGATACTGCCATTCTCGCGCTCGGTTATTGGCCAGACCCCATCCTGGGTAAAACCACATCAGGGTTGGAAACCCATGATTGGGGTTTGATAAGTGTGAAAAATAAATCTACAGGCGAAACATCCCGCCCAGGCATATTCTCCGGCGGTGATTGTGTCACAGGTCCAGATCTGGTCGTGACTGCCATGGTGGGTGGCAGAAAAGCTGCCTTAGCGATTGATGGATACTTAAAGAATAAGGAATAACCTGTTGTGAGGGCAGGCTGCAAAGAAGGGCGAGGCTGAACGGTCTCGCCCTTTGCTTTTGTTATAATCCACCTCATGTTCAAATACATCCTCCGAGGGCTTGAAATCACATTTGCCCTTATCGTCCTCGCAACGATCACGGGGTACAGCAATCCATCCCTCACGCATCCCACTGAAAAGATACGCACATATACACGTCAGGTGGAATTCAATTACATTTCGTGGATGTCCGATGCTTTAATCATCAAACTGCGCGCGGCTTCCGTGGGCATCCCATATACACTTGACCAATCATCACAAAAACAGATCGTAAACGAGTATTTACGCGCCACCCAATTCATTCTCGATAAAGAACAACTGCTCGCCCAAATCTACTCAGATGCCGTGCTCACAGACAAGAACCTTGCATCCGAATCATTGCGCGGCGAGCTTGCAAAGCTATACTTCATGCAGAGTGAACTTGCGCCGCTGGCGGAAGCGGTACTACAAGAGCAGGTTAGTCAGATCCTGGCAGAAATCGGGCTGACATCTGCCGGACAGCCCATGCCGAACGTTTGGTATCACTCCACCCCGCTGCCAATGGCGCTGATCGTTTCTCCACGCAGCCATATTGAACAAATTGCAAATATCTCAGTTAACACAGATCTGAAGGTTAATGAACAAGCTGCGCTTGAAAACAATGTAGATCACGGACTCAATACATCCTCATTGGTTGTGAACATCGGAGGTGCTGGGGTTTACCCAACCATGGTCATGCGTACAACAAGCTTAAACTGGATGGTCAACACCATCGCTCATGAATGGATCCACAATTATCTGACACTGCGTCCTCTTGGATTTTTATATGACAATACGCCTGAACTTCGCACGATGAATGAGACCACAGCCTCCATCGCCGGGGATGAAATCGGGGCGCTCGTTGTTGAGCGGTTTTATCCTGAATTGATATCCGCTTCGCCCTTGATACTTCGACCTCGCTCAGCCCAGACCTTGAGCCTGGTCTCTGCTCCGATTGACCACCCCGAGCCTGGAGATTTTTTGCGCCCCCCCTTTGATTTCCGCGCAGAGATGCACGAAACACGTGTTTTCGCAGATGCTCTGCTTTCCGAAGGAAAGATCGAAGAAGCGGAAGCGTACATGGAGGCGCGCCGCCTGATATTCTTGAAAAACGGATATTTGCTGAGGAAACTCAACCAGGCTTATTTTGCATTTCATGGAGCGTATGCCGATCTGCCCGGCGGCGCAGCGGGACAAGACCCCGTCGGCCCCGCTGTGCGAGCATTACGCGCCCAGAGCGAATCACTCGCAGACTTCGTCAACACCATGTCGTGGATGTGGAAATATGAACAATTACAGAAAGTGACAACTCGATAAATGAAACGAATCCCATTTCTCTTTTTGTTATCCTTTGCAAGCATTTTTATTCTGGGTGGCTGCACAAGCGAAACAGGAACCCCATCCAAACCTGCCTTGATCGTTGAAAATCCGATCATCATGAACACACCTACCTTCATAATAGGATGCTCGGTAAAATTCGCCGAGGCGGAACCAACCTCAGCACCCAGTTCTGCCTCCCTCATTCCTCCCGTCAGCGCGGCGGACTTTTCATTGGGGCCTGCTGACGCGCCGGTGACCCTTGTTGAGTACTGCGAGTTTCAATCACAAGGTTGCGCGGGCATGGCAAATGTTGTCATGGAATTGTTGAAGAATCATGCCAACCTGCGTTTCGTTTTTCGCCCATTGCCATTGATCGGCATCCTCGATAAATCTGACAGAGCAGTTCTTGCAGCGCTTGCGGCAGACGAGCAAGGTCAGTTTTGGGTAATGTATGACATATTGTTCACAAAATATAATGAGTGGGCGGATTTAAGTCCAAGCGAATTTAATGCCTGGGTTGTGCGAATTGCCGCCGATGCAGGCATGGATGGAGACCAACTCACTGCGGCGACAAAGTCCGATAAAACGACGACCAGAATGATGTCCATGTATGAAGCGGCCAAGCAATTAAGTATCCCGGCAGTTCCATTGGTTTTGATCAATGGCAAGCTCCAGCAATCCTATGTGCTTGATTATCAAAACATGAGCGACACGATCGGCTTGATCACATTGGGACAGAAACAATATACCGAATGCCCGCCATTTAATATTGACCCTTTGAAACAATATATTGCCACGATCAAAACGGACAAGGGGGATATCGTGATCGGATTATTTCCGGACAAGGCGCCGTTAGCTGTCAATTCATTTGTGTTTCTCGCGCGGGCAGGCTGGTTTGACGGCGTGACATTTCATCGTGTCATCCCCGGCTTTGCCGCGCAGACCGGCGACCCAAGCGGCACGGGCCGAGGCAATCCCGGTTATTTATTCAACAATGAGTTCAGTGATTTAAAATTTGACAAACCCGGACGGATAGGCATGGCAAACTCAGGGCTGGACACAAACGGCAGTCAGTTCTTTATCACATTCGCGCCGGCTCCCCAACTGGATAGCGGCTACACCATCTTTGGGCAGGTATTAAAGGGATTGGATGTAGCCGAGCAATTGACGCCGCGCGAACCAGGACAGGTCCCGTTACTGCCGCCGGGCGGTCAGATCATCAGCGTGACGATTGAAGAAAAATAATGCAAACCAAACAGATCAGCAATTGATTCTGAATTTGCTCGCGCCTTACATTAGCAACCCGGTCACCATTGCCGCCGGCATTGGGTATTTCGCCGTCATCGTGCCATTAATAGAAGAGCTATTGAAACCGCTGGCAGTTTTGTTCTTTGCGAAGAAGATTGAATCTCCGGCAAGGGATTTGCGTTGGGCATATTAAGCGGCGCGGGCTTTGCCTTGGTTGAAAACCTGAACGCAAGCGCAGGCAGCGGCGCGATCAACTGGCCTGTTGTCGTTAGCGTACGCGCCGGCACAAGTCTTTTGCATATGACCGCCTCGGGACTGGTTGGCTGGGGCACCGTCTCAGCCTTTCATGAAAAACGGATTGGGCGGTTCTTTGCCGCATATTTTGCAGCTGTCTTAATTCACGGCTTGTGGAATGCCTGCGCCGCTGGAGCAGGTCTCTCAGCCATCGGCGAATCCATTGGGAAACCCGAATGGCTGTCCAATTTTGCCCCCGCCTTGTTGTGTGGATTGCTCGTTCTTGGCATCGGGATGTTCGCTGTCCTGCTCCGATCCAATCAACAACTGAGAAGCGCGCCCATCGCCCTCTCAACTAACAAACAGGATAGTTCAGACCTCCTGGTGAATAAAAAAAACACGCACATCCATTTGGATATGCGTGTGTGAAATCAAAAATAAAAGTTATAAAGCTGCCACAGCTTTATCATACAACTGGTGTCTGAGAAAATCTATATCTTTTCGGACACGACCATCGCCATTTTTGTATTGGTCTTTTATCTTGTCGAAAGCAGACATGACAGTGGAATGATCGCGCCCACCCAATGTCTCACCAATCTGGGGAAACGAGATCTTGGCCTCTTCGCGTAATAAATACATCGCGATTTGACGAGGATGCGCCACCTCTTTTGTGCGGTCACGTCCCATAAGTTTTTCAATCGACAACTTATAATACTCGGCTACCTGGGTAACTATTTTATTTGGTTCGATATCACTACGGGATGGCAGAAGGTCAGATAATGCCATTTCCACGAGGCTGGGAGTGAGGGCAGATCCGCTTAAGTCCGCAAAAGCAATGATTCGATTCAAGGCGCCTTCAAGTTCACGGATATTGGATTGCACTTGTTTCGCAACACTTTCAAGGATTTCATCAGAAATATGCCGCCCAGTGCGTTCAGCCTTGGAGCGCAAAATGGCAAGGCGGGTTTCAAAATCGGGAGCTTGAATATCTGCGCTTAAGCCCCACTCGAATCGGGAACGCAGACGTTCTTCCAGGGTGATCAGTGACTTGGGGGGACGATCAGACGATACAATGATCTGTTTATCCTGTCCATGCAGAGTGTTGAAGGTATGGAAAAATTCCTCCTGTGTGGATTCCTTGCCTGCGATGAATTGAATATCATCTACCAGCAACACATCTGCTGAGCGATATTTTTCCCGGAAAGCCTGGGTGGTGTGGGTCCGAATGGCAGTGATCATGTCATTCGTGAATTCTTCAGAGGAAACGTATAAAACATTCAGTCCGCTGGCGTGACAGGCATTTCCGATAGCGTGTAATAAGTGCGTTTTGCCAAGTCCCACTCCGCCATAGAGGAAAAGCGGATTATACGCACGGGCAGGTTTTTCTGCTACAGCTAAACAAGCCGCATGGGCAAGGCGATTGCCAGAGCCAACGACATAAGTATCAAAGGTATAGCGCGGATTGAGGGACATATGGCGTGGTTTTGGCTCGGGTGGCGTTATTTCAATGGAAGAAGCATCACGCTCTGCGTCAGGGTTGGAAAATGAGACGGCTTCGTCAGATTGAGAGACAACAAACTTTACCGACACGTTTGAATTGAGGATTTCGATCAGTAAGCGGCTGACATTCGTCGCAAGGCGGTTTTCGAGCCAGTCACGCGCGTAAGCATTACGGACACCAACGGTAATGGTGCCATTCTCGTAAGCCAGGGGACGCGTATCGCGCACCCATGTGTCGAAGGAAGCGCGCGGCATTTCCATTTGGAGTTGTGCGAGTACTGATTGCCAAGCCTGCTCTGCGTTCATATGCATTCCTCGATGTGATGTTTTGTGAATTTTAGAGTGTACTGAACCAGCCCGCCTTGATCGCGGCTTAGTAAATGAATTAAATAAGTTTTCTTCTAAAGTTTCCTACAGGGATTCGGATGCCTGAGGCAAGCGTCCTCTATATCAGCGTGCATATATTCTAGCAGATACATTGAAATGATAACAGGCGTTAGACCTACGTTAAGTTAAAAAGATGCGTTTTATTAAGGTTGGTCTATGTTAAAGGATCATCTCGCACTCAATCATCGCCACGCTTTTGTTTAGAACAGGCGTTTCAGCCAGTAACGCCTTTATCCATCCCCCAGCCCCCCATATGTGGGTATGAAGGGCAATTTTAGGGTCTGCAGGATGTATCCATCTTAAAAAATACTGATGTAATACTTTTTTGTTTCATCAATAATGAGACACGAGTTCCTGTGATTCATTTCGCAACGATTCATTGATTCGCATGATTTATTGTTTAATGGCGCGAGGAACCCAGACAAGTATGGTCGTCCCATCTCCATTTGCTGATGAAATATCAATATCGCCACCGACTGAGTGTGCGCGAGTTTGCATATTCGCAAGTCCATGTCCAATGGAAGTTATTATTTGGTCCAGGTCAAAACCTTTCCCATCGTCATGGATCTCCAATAAGACGCGTTCATTGGTCATCCAGAGTGAAACCTGCACTTTTTTTGCCTTTGCATGTTTGGCAACATTGGCTAAAGCTTCCTGGCAGATGTGAAATAAGGCCAATGACTGCGCATGTGGAGGATCTTTTAGCTCATCAGGATCAGTAAAGGTCACTTCAGAGAAGGTATTGGCGCGATATTCAGCAATCAGGCGTTTGATCCCTTTCAACAAGCCTTCGGTGCCAAGTTGACGCGGCCTGAGATCAAGAATATAAGCGCGGATATCCCGAATCGCCTGGTTTAACCCATCAATGGCCTGGTGGATCCGTACCTTGGCTCCTCCGGCGTCTTCATTCAGGGTGAGTTTCGCCCCTTCCAGCGCCAACCCCACCCCATAAATGGACTGAATGATGCCATCATGCAAATCCATGCCGATGCGGTCACGTTCTTCAAGCACAGCCAATCGGCGAGCGTTGGAATGCAAACGCGCATTCTCAATCGCAAGCCCGGCCCAGGTACCAACTGCATTGAGCATTTGAATGTTCCTTTCATCCAACGGCTCGGTTGCGCGTGTTGCCACACTCAGTACACCCATCAGGTTTTCGCCTGCCAGCAAGGGTATACATGCAATTTGCTGAAATCCAGCCTCAACAACAGCATCACGCTTAAAATTTGCATCGCTTGCCAATTGCATGCTGACCATTGACTTACGCGTCTGAGCCACAATTCCAGGGTAGCCTTCACCTACATTAAATATATTACGCGTCCAGAACGCCTCGGCGGCTTGCCCGCGATGCAAGACCATACGCAGTGTGGTTTTATCTTCTTCCAATAAAAAGATATCGCCTGCTTCCACTTTCATGTAGTTCATCACAAGCCCGAGGGTCTTGTTAAGAATCTCATCGAGTTCCAGGCTGGAGGTCAAGGTAGATGCGATGCCGTTGAGCAGTCCCATATCCACGTTGCGGCGAGTCAACGCGAGGTCGCGTTCCTTCATTTTTTCGTATAATTTCGCATTCGTAATGGCAGTGGCGGCATACGCGGCCAGCATTTGAATGATCATTTCGTCGTCCGCATCGAACTCCGAGGAACCTTTTTTTTCAGTAAGATAGATCTGCCCCAACTGTTTATCGCCTGTGCGAATTGGAACACCCAGAAACGAAACCATCTTTGGGTGATGCGCGGGAAAACCCACTGAACGCGGATGCGCCGAAATTGTGGGAATACGCAGGGGATATTCAGTATCCATTAACTCCCCGAGCAAACCCATCCCAACAGGCGGATGAGCAATTTTTTTTACCTGAGAATCGGTCATGCCAACAGAAATAAATTGTTTGAGTTTGCCCTCATCATCCAATACCCCCAAAGCGGCATAACGCGCATCGGCCTGTTCGCAAGCCGTGGATGCAATTCGCTCAAGCAAAGTCTCGAGCGAAACATCCTTCACCAATTCCAGGCTGGCGCGATGAAGCGCAAATAAGCGTTCCTGCAATTGTTCGCGGGTAAGAAGCATACAGACATTATAATCTGTGTTTGCCCTTCGACCTCGCTCAGGACGGATGTCTTCGACAACCGCTTTTTGATAGAATTTGAAAGAAAGCCAAATCTATACTTGGGACGATTTAAATGACAAATTCGCGCATCTCCGGATTTTACAACCTGACCATCGAAGAACGCCGCGCCAAACTGGCGGACGCTTCGAATCGGACTCCCGAGGACCTGCTCCCGTTTACCACGGGCGGACTCCCCGCTGAATCAGCCGAGCACATGATCGAGAACGTGATCGGCATGTATGCGCTGCCCATAGGCATTGGTTTGAACTTCATGGTCAATGGACGCGATGTGCTGATCCCCTTTGTAATAGAAGAACCGTCCGTTGTGGCAGGCGCATCCTTCATGGCAAAACTCGCCCGCGCAGGTGGTGGTTTTACAGCCACCACCACCGAACCATTGATGATCGGACAAATGCAGCTCATCAACCTGGTCAACATGAATGAAGCGCGGCTGAAAATATATGAGCATAAAGCCGAATTACTGGCAGTCGCAGATGCCATTGACCCGATCCTGAAAAAATTCGGCGGCGGCGCGCGTGACCTCGAAGTCCGTATGATCGAAGACTCACCCATCGGTCCATTCATCGTCATTCATCTCATTTATGATGTGCGCGATGCAATGGGCGCGAACGCAGTCAACACAGCCTGTGAAAAACTCGCCCCGCAAATTGAAGCCATCACCGGTGGAAAAGTTCACCTTCGTATTTTGTCCAACTTGGCTGACCGCAGAATTGCGCGCGTGCGCTGTACTATCCCCGTAAATGAATTGACCGTTGGATTTGAATCCTTCAAAGGCGAGACCGTGCGCGATGGCATCATCGCCGCCTGGGCTTTCGCCGCAACAGATCCTTATCGTGCCGCAACGCACAACAAAGGCATCATGAACGGCGTGGATGCGGTCGTGATCGCAACCGGCAATGACTGGCGCGCCATCGAAGCGGGCGCACATGCATATGCGGCGCGTTCGGGCAGATATACTGCGTTATCTACTTGGGGGAAAGACAAAGACGGCAATTTAGTCGGCACACTCGAAATGCCGATGGCAGTCGGAATCGTCGGCGGGGCGACCAAAGTCCACCCCGCTGCGCAAGCCGCAGTTAAGTTAATGGGTGTTAAGACCGCATCCGAATTAGCCGAGATCATCGTCTCGGTCGGACTCGCCCAAAACATGGCGGCGCTCCGCGCCCTCGCTACCGAAGGCATCCAACGCGGACACATGTCATTGCACGCAAGGCAAGTAGCAATTGCGGCAGGTGCATCTGGCGAATTGATCGAAAAAGTCGCCGCGCAGATGGTGGCGGAGAAGGTTGTGAGAATTGATAGAGCGGAAGAGATGGTAAAAGAGTACACAGGGAAACAAGGAAACAAGTAGACAGGCTTCACTGGAAGTTGATATTACTTTTTGCAAACCATACTTGACAAAAAGTATTACTTTATGTATAGTGCAACCATGATAATTCAAAGAGACGTTTACACTGAGATTGCGCCTGTTTTATCTTCGCCCGAAGCCATTGTTATGACGGGCATGAGGCGCGTTGGAAAGACGACGCTTCTCAAATTCATCTACGATCAGATTGAATCTCCCAATAAGATCTATTTGGATATGGAAAACCCCCGCAACCAAACCTATTTCCAGGAAGTTGACTACGATGCAATAAAGAATAATCTTGAATTGTTAGGCCTGCAAAAAGAAGGGCGGGCATATGTGTTTTTGGATGAGATCCAATGGATAAAACAACTGCCTTCCATAGTAAAGTATTTAATGGAC
>Ga0082335_1002402_pt1 | contig 35192 bp, 31 predicted proteins | sample Subgrocontami58m_FD_72375 | JGI IMG/M metagenome (GOLD analysis project Ga0082335, IMG submission 72375) | Subsurface groundwater microbial communities from S. Glens Falls, New York, USA - GMW37 contaminated, 5.8 m (SPADES assembly) (version 2) ... | reverse complement strand
CCCGCCGGGGTCGGTGGGTGGGCGTTGGGGGATTTTTCACCCCTCCCCCGCTCCGGCGACGGGGTGCGCCCCGCCGATGTGACGCGAGCGAAGATTGACGCGGTAGTTTCAATCCTCACCCGATCCTGCGACCGGGTGCGACTCTGGGTGGCGCCGCCAACGTCAGCCCAGCCCATCGGGTTTCAATCCTCACCCGATCCTGCGACCGGGTGCGACGTCGTGTCTTTGGTGGTGTTGCCGCCGGTCGCCAGTTTCAATCCTCACCCGATCCTGCGACCGGGTGCGACGTCGTAGACCCACCAGATGGTCGCGGCGTCGCGTTGGTTTCAATCCTCACCCGATCCTGCGACCGGGTGCGACTATTGGCACACGTTGTACGTGCGGATTGGCCAGCCGGAGTTTCAATCCTCACCCGATCCTGCGACCGGGTGCGACGCGGTCGTGTCTTTGGTGGTGTTGCCGCCGGTCGCCAGTTTCAATCCTCACCCGATCCTGCGACCGGGTGCGACGGTGCATCCGGTAGCGGAGGCCAGCCAGGGAACCAGTTTCAATCCTCACCCGATCCTGCGACCGGGTGCGACCCGCCCACGGTAGCTCTGGTTGGGGATGTCCAACCAGTTTCAATCCTCACCCGATCCTGCGACCGGGTGCGACTTGAGGGCGAGGTCGTCTTCCCCAGCCGCGGCGACGTTTCAATCCTCACCCGATCCTGCGACCGGGTGCGACGCGACATCAGAACGGTAGCATTGGGCGCTTCTGGTGTTTCAATCCTCACCCGATCCTGCGACCGGGTGCGACTTGTAGATGCTGCACCCCATCGTGTCGCGGTCAAGGTTTCAATCCTCACCCGATCCTGCGACCGGGTGCGACAGTGGACGTCCACCGGCCGGAAGTCGTGCACCACGTTTCAATCCTCACCCGATCCTGCGACCGGGTGCGACCAAAACCTGCTGGTGGGTGCGGCGTTCACCGTCGTGTTTCAATCCTCACCCGATCCTGCGACCGGGTGCGACGTCCTGGGAGTGGCCGATGGCTACCACATTGGCCATGTTTCAATCCTCACCCGATCCTGCGACCGGGTGCGACTGGCGCCGGACGGCTGCAGCGGGGGGACCGCCGAGGTTTCAATCCTCACCCGATCCTGCGACCGGGTGCGACTGGTGAAGGCTACGAGGTGAACGCTGTGCTAATGGACGTTTCAATCCTCACCCGATCCTGCGACCGGGTGCGACGCTGAGCGGGGTAACGGTGAACAACCTGATGAAGAAGTTTCAATCCTCACCCGATCCTGCGACCGGGTGCGACGCCAGCTGCTAGCCCCACAGTAACCGCCGCACCCAGTTTCAATCCTCACCCGATCCTGCGACCGGGTGCGACGGGCCACGGCTTGGCTGGACGGCACCGATCGCAGTTTCAATCCTCACCCGATCCTGCGACCGGGTGCGACGGCGGCATGGCGTCAGGCCGGCATCCCGCCGACCTTGTTTCAATCCTCACCCGATCCTGCGACCGGGTGCGACGTGCACCGCGCCCGTGCCGAGCGGTTAGGGTGGGCGTGGGTTTCAATCCTCACCCGATCCTGCGACCGGGTGCGACTCGCGCCCCCCATCCCAACCCAGCCCAGCCAATTCTTGTTTCAATCCTCACCCGATCCTGCGACCGGGTGCGACGTGCCCTCGGCCCGCTGGCGGTCGGTCAACGGCGCGTCCGCGTTTCAATCCTCACCCGATCCTGCGACCGGGTGCGACCCTTGGGCAGCTTCCGGCGGTCGAAGCCGTAGCTCAGGTTTCAATCCTCACCCGATCCTGCGACCGGGTGCGACGGTACGAATGGAAGCCCTTGGCGGCGCACCTGACTGTTTCAATCCTCACCCGATCCTGCGACCGGGTGCGACCTGACGGTGGACCAGAGCAAGGGCTTCAACTTCACCGTTGAGTTTCAATCCTCACCCGATCCTGCGACCGGGTGCGACGCCGAGACCCCCGTGGGTAGCAGGCCTGGGGCTGCCAGTTTCAATCCTCACCCGATCCTGCGACCGGGTGCGACCCGCAACCCGCTGGCGCAGGAGCCGCTGGTGCACATGTTTCAATCCTCACCCGATCCTGCGACCGGGTGCGACAATGGCTACGCATACGGACCGCTGGGGCAGTACCGGGTTTCAATCCTCACCCGATCCTGCGACCGGGTGCGACTTTGGCTGTCTAGTCCTTGGCGCGTGCTCACTGGGGTTTCAATCCTCACCCGATCCTGCGACCGGGTGCGACGTGGGTGCGGCGGTTACTGTGGGGCTAGCGGCCGGGTTTCAATCCTCACCCGATCCTGCGACCGGGTGCGACCTGAAGCAGTAGGGGTAGCCTGCGCCGCCGTCAGCGGTTTCAATCCTCACCCGATCCTGCGACCGGGTGCGACATTCAGCGTCTACATCAAACGTCACCGGGAGTTGTTTCAATCCTCACCCGATCCTGCGACCGGGTGCGACGTCAAACCGTACTCACCCGCTATAGTCTCATAATCGTTTCAATCCTCACCCGATCCTGCGACCGGGTGCGACCTACCATCCATTCGTTATTTAGCACACAGTCAATGTGTTTCAATCCTCACCCGATCCTGCGACCGGGTGCGACGTAATCATGCTCACAGCGCAGCGCAGCATTCTCAGTTTCAATCCTCACCCGATCCTGCGACCGGGTGCGACACACCGGCATGCTCGGCAACCTCCCGGTTCCCAACCTGTTTCAATCCTCACCCGATCCTGCGACCGGGTGCGACGCGAGGGTGCCGGTGTGGTAGGCGCCATCGACGGCGTGTTTCAATCCTCACCCGATCCTGCGACCGGGTGCGACCTACTCGAAACCGACAAGAAGATGACGCGGGAGACCAGTTTCAATCCTCACCCGATCCTGCGACCGGGTGCGACCACAAGCCTAGCAATGATGAGGTGAGGTGAGAGTTTCAATCCTCACCCGATCCTGCGACCGGGTGCGACCACTCGTAGCTCAGGAACGCGTCCCCGCTCGTGAGTTTCAATCCTCACCCGATCCTGCGACCGGGTGCGACTCCATGCGGCCCGACCAGAGGTAGACGCCGCCCAGCGTTTCAATCCTCACCCGATCCTGCGACCGGGTGCGACGGCCCGCGACGGGGCCGTGTAGGCACAGTTTATTGCTCTTCTTCACCTCCTCAAGCGGGGCATTGGGCGCTAGCCCTCATAGGATACGCCTGCGCAGCGGGCGAACCCAGCCTTCGCTGCGCAGCACCACCGGTCCGCCGTCACACCACCAAGGGTTCCCGCAGATCGAACTCTGGTACCTTACCGTAGACCTCCAAGAACCGCGACCGTGACTCGCGCAGCCGGTAGATGCGCAAGCTATCCTGTTCTTCGTCCATTGCTCCCTGCAACTTGTGCCGCAACTGTTCCAACTGTCCTTCGTTCAGCACACACTCGAACACCGACTTCTGCACCCGCTGGCCAAACGCCTCGCACAGTTTGGCCACCCGTCGCAGCCGCCGCCGCCCAGCAGGGTCCTCCGTGTTCACGTCGTAGGTCACCAGAATTTCCATGATGGTCCCCGCTACCGGTAGATGAACGGCGGGTAGTCCGGCAGCTCCCGCCGCAGATGCCGGGCCAGCAGCCGCGCCTGCACATGCGGCGCCAACCCCAGCGCCACCTTTTGCTTCAACACCCGGTGCTCCACCTCCTCGGTCTTCCGCTGCTGATAGGCGATCACCACGGTCTTGCGCCCTTCATCGGTCAGGTACACCGCCCCGCCGGGAAAGTCCTCGAAGTGGGCGGCCTGTAGTTGCCGGCGGTTGATGAGCGTGAGCGCCAACCGGTCGGCCAGCACCGGCCGCAGCTCCTCCATCAGGTCCAGCGCCAGGGCGGGCCGGCCCGGCCGCAGCGCATGCAGAAACCCAACCTGCGGGTCCAGCCCCACGCCCTCCAGCGCCGATGCGCACTCGTTGCGCACCATGGCGTACAAAAACGACAGCACGGCGTTCACCCGGTCCCGCGGCGGCCGCCGGCTCCGTCCCGTGACCGCAAACTCCTCGCCCGCCCGCACCATCTGCCAGAAACCCTCGAAATAACTGCGGGCGGCGTCGCCCTCCACGCCACGCACCTCATCCAACGTGGTGGCGTGCCGCAGCCGCTCCAGGCTGCCGGCCAAGTGCGCTGCCGCCTGCGCCAGCACCTCGCCCCGAGCGCTGCCGGTGGCCTCGCGCGCACCCCGCAGCAGCACATTTCTGCTGTTTTGGATTTTGCCGGCCACCACCTGGCGCGCCACCTCCCGCGGCCGGTCAGGGTCCGACAGCGCCAGGTGCTGCGCCCGCCGCAGCAGCACGTTACCCCGAGTTTCGCCCTCCACCCGGGCGGTGAAGCGCCCGTTGGTGGTCAACCACACCAGGCTGCGGCCGTCCTCGGCGCAGCGCTGAATCAGGAACGGCGTGACGGTAACCCGGCCAAACACCACAATGCCCGACAGCCGGATGAGCGGCGCCCGCAGCCGGGTGGCGCCCTCCACCTCCACCCGCACGGTGTCGTGTTCCACGTGCAACACGGCCCCCTGCGTCTGCACGTACAGCACATTCAGCAGTTCATGCATTGCTGGTGGTCTCCGCTGGCAGGTCCCAGGCGTGGTACAGCGCACCCTGCAGGCCACGCAGGCGCGCCTCCTCGGCCACCACAAACGGCAGGCAGGAATTGATGAGTGAACAGCGGGGGCAGCGGGCGTCGTTGGGCGCCGGCGGCACCCGCTGCTGCGCCAACATTGCCCGTATGTCCGCCACCGCCTGTTCGGTGGCCTGCCGCAGGGCGGTGTCGAACACCACCGGGTGCCGGCGACGGTCGGCATACGAATACACGGCCCCCTGTGGCACGGCCACCCCCAGCATCTCCTCCAGGCAAAGCGCCTGGGCACACAGTTGCAGGTCGGCGTGGGGCCGGCGGTAGGGGCCGCTCTTGTGCTCCACGGGGAACGGCCCCTCCGGCCGGAACTCCACCACGTCGGCCTTGCCCTGCAGCCGCAGCCGCGCCGACCACAGCGGCATGCTGCGCACCACTCGCACGCCGCGCTCGGCCCGGCCGTCACCGCTGTCCACCCGTTCGTGCTGCAACGTGCCGCGAATGGTGTACAGGTTCTCGTCGAAAGTCTGTTCCACGTGGATGAGCGCGCACTGCCGCGGACAGTAGCTGTAGTGTTCCAGCGCCGAGATGGGCGCCTCCAGCGAGTCGTCCTCGGTTTCCCAGGTATCGGGCGGCGGTTGGGCGGGCATTGGAGCTACCCCACCAGCCGGGTCAACGTGACGCCGGGGAAGCCCAGCGCGTCCAGCGGGCCGGCGGGCGGCGCGGCCACAGTGTAGTCGGCGAACTTCCGTGGCGCCTCCACGGTGCTCGGTGGCGTGGCGATGAGGTCGAACAGCCGGTGCGAGGCCGCGTTCCCCAGCGAACTGTCGTGGCTGAACACGTACAGGCCGCGACACCGCATCTCGCCGCGCGCCGCCGAGTGGTCCTGGTCCCACATCAACTCCAGCGCCTGCCAGAACAACGCCAGGTCCTCACCGGTGACGCCGGTGGCCGCGGCAAAGTGCGGGTTGAAGAAGCCGTGCGCGCGGTAGAGGCCATAGGGGACGATCGCCTTCCTGCCCATCTCCGTCTGTTTGCCCCCGGTGGTGCCATCGTCGGCGGTTACCACGGCAGCGTCTTCAGCGCGGGTTACCGCCACTCGCGTTATGGACAGGTCAAAAGGGAGAATGCGGTCGATGGAACGGGCAAAGGTCACCTGTACCGGGCCTCGCACCTGGCCACAGTTCACCCCGGTGGTCATCACGGCCCCGAAGGTCCGGATGTCGTAGAAGTTCTCGCACATCCATTGGCGGGCGTGATCGACGTCGCCCTTCGCCTGTTTCGTCCCAGTCGATTTGAGGCCGAGCGACGTGTATGCTCGCTCGTGAATGGTATTAAGTGCGGGGCCACCTGCTTGTATATAGATTTTGAACCGTCCTTCGTCGCCGCGTGCCAGGTCGACAAAGTCCCGCACTTTGCGCTTGATCGCCACGTCGGTCACCAATCCCTGCATGGTCTCCGGATCGACGCGCGGCAGATTGCCGGCGTCGGGGTCGCCGTTGGGGTTGCCGTCGGTCACGTCGAACAGCAGCACAAAGTCCTGGCGGTTGGTGACATCGGTTGGGGTTGCCATGGGATTATTCCTCCTCAATCGCTTCCGGGTTAGTCTCGTCCAAAAGATCAGCCTCGTCAGAAGTAGCCTGCCCCGCCTTGCGGCGGGCGACCGCCTCGAGCATCCTTGCCCGATCATCTGCCCGCTGGTGGTAGTAGCCGAGGGCAAACATGCCCTGCTCGTCGAGCCTCAGCACCGGGGGAAAGGCATGGTGGCCGTTACCGACTGGGAGCTCGCCTAGGATATCGGTAAGACGGGCTTCCAGGGCACGGAAGGCACCGGGCCGGTCTCGACGTAGCTTGCTAAGATGGGGTTTGGACCCCGCCACTAAGCGGGGAAACACTGAGCCTGGCGCACTCGACGCTGTGCCATAAAAGCGGTCGACAATCGTCTGGTTGATGCCGCGAATGGCCTGCCGCTGTGCTTGCTCCAGCACAGCGAGCAGACGGCCGCACTGGTAGCCCACACTGGGGTTCCTAGGGTCGAGGGCGGGCATACGGTCCTCCTGTGGGTTGTAATCGGGCTCGCGAAAGGTCAGAGCCAGCTTGATGAGCGCGGCCCGCTGGCGCGTGACCTTCTGTTTGTCCACCTGGCAGCGGCGGACCACGGCTTGCAACAGGCTGGGTGGCAACGGTGTGCCAGCCAGTGCCGCTCGCAGCAGGCTTCGGGGCACAGTTGGTGGCATATCCTTGTGGGCGTCGCGTACCGTGGCCGCGGCCAAAGCGTAAATGCCCAACGGGCGCACCGGCTGGTTCATCGACGTGACTGTCTGGTAAGGTTCGGGGGGCTCTCCCTCCCAGGGTGGCCATGCACCGCTGGTGCTTACAATGGCTTGGCGCTGAAACCAAGTGCCAACGCGCTCCTTAACCTCTCCGACCGTGGTGTCGAGCCAGTCCCGCACCACCGCCCGGCCGCCGCTACCGCTGAGCGAGCACCCGAAGAAGCGTTCGGCGTCAAGATCCGGCACGGGGCCGCTCTTGACCAGACGTTCCAGTAACCCGTGTACCTCATCGGGCGTGGGTTGGCTCAGCAGACTGAAGAACAGATCAGTGGCGTCGTTGGGCTGACGGGTCCAGAATACGAAGGCCGTGCCGCCGATGCGGATGCAACTGCGCTCGCCTGCCAGCAGTTCGTTAATTGCCTTGGTAAATCGTTCGCCGCAATCGGAGCACGTGGGGGCGATGTACGATTCCTTGAGTCCGTAGGACTCGAAGGCATCAGAGTTGGCGGAGATGATAGCGGTGCCAGATGTCTGCCCTCCAGGCACCCGCTTGACCGACTCGGACAAGCGACGCATTACGGGGCGGCGGTTTCCGCAGACTACGCACTGCATGATGGGTGCGTCTTTAGCAGACGGGTCATTCTCTATTGCCCAGAACGCCTGCACCGCCGGTAGATCTATCGGGAACAACTCCTCAACTCTGAAGGTCATGGTTGCGCCTGCATCGAAGTCAGCGGGCAAGGGCAGGCTCGGTAGTATGGGATCATGCAGGAACGTCGCTATGGCCACGACCGCTGCTTCCTGCGTGGCCGCGGAGCAGCGCTCGGTGAGTTCAGCAAACGCTTCGTGGCATTTCGCCACTCGGTCGGGTCTTGACTCGGGTCGAGCGACGCCCAACACATACTCCCCGTTCTGGGCCAGGAGTAACGGGCGTACATTCACTGTCCCCTTCACGAACGGTACAGGGCGCACCACTCCACGCCGTGTCGCTTGGTTTGACCTATCCAGCGTATCGACCAGTCCCACGTAATGGCCCTCTCGATCGATGTCAATGATGTACCGTACGGGGCTCCCCGAGTAGAGCTTCGGTGGTAGCTTGAGACGTTCCGAATAGCGGACGAGTTCTTGTAGTAGCACTACATCACCTCCTCGAGCGGCGGTACCCGCAGTACGCCACCTGCCAGGCTGGCATTCCAGAATAGGGGTGTCCCACCCGCAGGGCCGACGGGCGCAAAGACCATCTCTAGGAGCATGGGTCCAATGTCCATGTCCTCGCCGCTGGGACGCTCACCGCCGTCCGGCTCGCAAAAATGAGCCGAGAACTCGCGGCACCCCAGGTAGGGGGTGGCGAAGCACCGCCCGTCGCGCACCCGCCGCCGGAACTGGTCGCGGTACTTGGCCGGGTCGTCGGTCACGTCGGCCCGCAGCACCTGCCGCGCCGTGATCACGTACGCCACGTCGCGCAACCCCAGCGTGTGCCGTTGCGAGCGGTCGTCGGTGGCGAAGTAGCCGCCGCCGCTCTTGGCCCACCCTCGTGCCGTGCTTTCGTTCGCGCGCTTGTTCACCTCGTTGCGCAGTATGGAGAAGTACTGAATGGGTTTCAGCACGCCGATCTCCTCCACCTGCCAGCGGAACTCGGGCTTCCAGAAGATGGCCTCCAGCACGCCGCGCGCGGCGGTGGGGGTCATCACCGGATAGCTCACCCGCTCCACCTTCATCTCTGGCCGGGTGAAGCAGGCATAGTCGCCCCACACCTTCACCCGTAAGGGACCTTCGCGGATCATGTGCACCTCCAACTGAAGTGTATTGCCAAACTGCACAATAGCACTGTCGCCAAACGGTGAGTGTCAGAACTAAGGGAGTGCCGGGCCCGCCGGCTCATAGAAGTTCCCGGCGGGCCCGGCATCGCCCCTAGCGATACCCGTCAAGCCGGCGGCACTCCAGGCAGAGTGGCTTACCGCCCATGCCTGCCCTCAGATTCTCGCGTTCGATGTTGTTGCCGGTGTTGCACTCAGTGTTGTCGTGATGCACCGGCTGCTTCACGCTATGCCATGGGGAAACGCGCATCATCTACCTACTTCCTCACGAAAGCCGTACCGCTGTACAGTACAGCGGGGGATCCGATAGCAACGCTGACGCTGGCCGTTAGTGGGTCATCGGCAAACCTCCGTCCGATGCCCAGGAGGTGACGCTTGCCGGCACGCCTTCTGGGCATCTCCCTATTCTCGTCAGGTCACCCGACCGACGACATGTTTCAACCCCCGCCCATATCGAGGCCGTGTAAAAATTCTTACCCAACCGAAGACATGAACGCTCTTTGTAACCACCGTAATGATCTCCCCCAACACGCACCTTGTCAACCCAGGTAGTCCAGTCGAGGTCGCAGGAAGAACCCAGGCTGGTGGGCCTTGCGCGACCCTAGGCAAAGTACTCCGGATCTTCGGCCACGATACCGCGCACGGCGTCGTACCGCCCCTGCCACTCCCAGACCGCGCCGCCCAACACCTCGCTCATGAACCCCTCCCGGGCCAACCGGTCAGCCTCCCGTTTGTGCACGGCCACCATGAACGGCTGCAACTGCCGCAACACAGCGCGCGCATCGGCCGGCTGAGGCACGCGCAGCCGGTCCAGCAGCGCCAGCACCGCCTGGTTTGGCCCAGGGCCGGGGAAGGTGGTCACCACCACGCTCAAGGTGTCGTCGTCGATCATCCGGAACCGTTCGGCCACCTTGGGGTAGTTCAGGGAATCGATCATCCGCCACGGCTGAATGCGCTTGGCATCGGTGTCGACCGTTTGAAAGAAGCGCGTGAAGTAGCGGGTCATGCTCACAGGGTCATAGGGGTCCACGAGACCTGCGGCCAGCATTGCCCTCGTGTTGTCGTAGCCGGCTCGATACGCGCCCTGGGGCATTCCGCCCTCGACGGGCTCGAAGACAATAAGCTGGCCTCGCTCCGGCAGCAACCCCTCGCGGTTGCAGCGGCCCGCGGCCTGGATCACTCTATCGAGCGGGGCTAGGGCGCGCAGCACCAGGGGGAAGTCGATGTCCACCCCAGCCTCCACCACCTGGGTGGAGACCAAACGGCAAGGTTGGCCGGTCTTGAGCCGAATTCGTAAGTCTTCCAGCACGGCGCTGCGGTGAGCGCCGCACAGCAGTGTGGAGAGATGTAGTGCTTCAGAATCACCTAAGGCATCCAACAGGGCGAGCGCATCCCGCTTGGTGTTGACGATTGCCAACGACTGCGGAGCGCCGCGCATCCGGTCGGCGACCTGCGCCCAGTCGAGTTTGTCAGGCCCGGGCCAGTGGTAGTTGACCCGCTGTAGCGTCGCGAAGTGCTCGGCGAATTGTGGAACAAGCTCTCGTGCTTCGAAATTGCCAAAGCCTGGGACGTTTTGCAAGGCAGGTTGGGTGGCGGTGGAGAGCACCACCGTGGTTCCATAGTGCTCCACCAGATCGCTTAGCGCGTCGAGGATAGGCTCCAGCAACTGCGCCGGCAGGGCCTGCGCTTCGTCAAGGATGATCACGCTCTTGGCCAGCCGGTGCAGCTTGCGACAGGTGCTGACCCGGTTGCTGAACAGGCTCTCGAAGAGCTGGACAGTGGTGGTGACCACCACCGGTGCATCCCAGTTTTCTGCCGCCAGGCGCTTCCACACATCATCGGGTGCATATTCGCCGGGTTCGCCGCTTGGGGCGGTGGCGCCGCTGTGATGCTCCAGTACCGCATCGGGCTGCTGGAAAATGTCCTGGTATGTCTTCACTGTCTGCTGGGTGATGGTAATGAAGGGCACGGCAACAATGATCTGCCGCTGCTGATTCTGGAGCGCGTGCTTCAGGGCAAAGGCCATGCCCGATTGCGTCTTGCCGCCCCCAGTTGGCACCGTGAGGCGGAAGAATCCACTTGGCAACCGTGCTGCATCACAGCATGCCTGATACACCTCTGCACGTACGCGATTGACGGGGTTATTGGGGTCGAGCAGCGCGCTCGTCTGGTCGCGGTGAAACACCTCGAAACGCCGCCACAGCTCGGCCAGATCACTTTCGGCGCCGCGCTCGTCGGCCCGTTCGGCGTGGAAATGGGCTTCGGTATCCAGAAAATCAGCGTCAACCAGCGCCGAGAACAGGAGCCGTACCCACAATTCGGCGTGCCGGTCGGTGCGCAGATACCCCGGCAGCGGTACCCGGCCTGAAGGACGTTCGAGGTCGAGGGAGCCGGCGGCGAGCCGGATAGCGTCGGCCACCGCGCGATCGTTCGCGCGATCCTTGAGCCACGTCTTGAACTCTTCAAGTGACCGAAGTCCGCCATGGTGGCCCTGAATCACCATGGCGGCCACGTCGAGGTACTGCGCCGCCAAGCGGGCGCCCGCCTGCTTGTGGTCGGGGCCTCGCCGCACCGTTCGTCCGTTAGCCGCGTCCTCCAGATATCGCTGAAACTGGGGGTGCGCTTTGCCCACATCGTGCCACAGGCCCAGGAGGTAGCCCGCCTCCGCAGCGTGCAACGGCGTGGCAAATTCGCGCGCCCGTTTGGCCACCGCCTTGAGGTGCGCTGCCAGCTCATGCCACGAGCCGTCCGTGTTAGGGCTGTGTGCGTACATATCCAAGGTCTCCCGCGGAGGACAGTTGGGGAATCGGCTCAAAATGGCTGTGGGTGCCCAACCTGCTCGAAAGGGCTCGCCGAGCGTCCCTCTGGCAAGCCGCCCCGCATCACTAGGCAAACAGATCGATCGTTGCCAACATTCTACGCCGAAACCCCTTTTGTGGCGTCTACGCCATCCGTCGCCTGCAGTGGGCAACCAGGCATTGACCTCGGCGCTACCCCATCTCCGGGCCGGCGTGCGCCACCGTCGCCTTCAACACCTCGATGAACCGGCGGGCCGGCTCCGTCAGCGGCCGCCCTCGCAGCGTGGCGATGCTCAACTCCAGCGGCGGCATGAACTTCGCCAGCGGCACGATCGCCAGCGAGCGGGTGTCCTCAGGGTCGATCAGGTTCTGCATCACGATGGAGATGCCCAACCCGTACGCCACATAGCGCTTCACGGCGTCCATGTCGTCCAGCTCCAGCACGATGTGGTAGTCCACGCCGGCGCGTTCGAACGCCTCTTCCAGCAGCGCGCGGGTGGGCGTATCGGGGCCGCGGGTGATGAGCGGGTACTGCCCGATCTCGGCCAGCGAGGTGAGCGGCCGCTGCGATAGCGGGTGCCCCTTTGGCACAATCAGCATGCGTTCCGCCGCGAAGAACGGCTCGTAGGCCACATCACCGGTCTCTTGGGCGCGGCTGCCGGGGCCAGTCACCGTCAGCCACACGTCCACCGAACCGTCGCGCAGCAGGTGGGCGGTGGCGGGCGTGGCCGCCGTCATCACGCTGAGCTGCCACTCCGGGTAGGCGGCCCGAAAGGCGCCCACCACCGGCACCAACCCGTGCGAGATAAAGATGGGGGTCACCGCCAGTGAGACATGGCGGTGCTCGCGGGCGTTCTGGGTCAGGCTGTCCACACTCTCTAAAAATCCCGAGGCCAAGCGCTGGAAAGTGCGGCCCTCCACCGTGAGGCCGATGGGACGGGTCTGACGGTCCACCAGTTGCAGGTTCAGCAACTGCTCCAGCCGCTGCACGCGCTTACTAATGGTAGACTGCGTCGTATCAAGCACCGCCGCGGCCTTCGACATGCTGCGCAGGCGCGCCACCGCGATGAACGCTCGCAAGTCCTCGAAGGCTAGCTGCTCGTCCAGATCATCCTCCTATGACTGTATGGAATGCTTACCATCACCCCGCGACCGTTGACAGTATAGAACGGCATAGCGCATCGTTCACCTAGACCTCGAATTGGGGCCGCCACTGGCGGCATGCACACAGAAGGGGGACAGGCTATGGGTTCCGCACGACGCTTGGGCAGCTTGACGATGCTGGCCGCAGCAGCAGTGCTGGCGGGGTGTAGCACACCACCGTCCAGCCCCGCGACGGGGGGTGGCCAGACGCCGGCGGCGCCCGCTCCGCCCGCCATCAAGGTGAGCAAAGTGGTCTTCGCCACGGCGCCGCCAGCCACCGAAAGCAACATCGAGCGCATGCTCGGCCAGTTCGACGCCGTGGCGCTCAAACCCATGTACGAGTTCCTCGTTGGCTATGGCCCCGATAAGGACCAACTGACCCCCCAGCTCGCCACGGAGTGGGCACTGACGCCCGACGGTCAGGGTTATCGCTTCAAGCTCCAGAAGGGCGTGCAATTCCATAAGGGCATGGGCGAGTTCACGGCTAAGGACGTGGCTTTCACCCTCGATGAGGAGCGGAAGCAGGACACGCTGCAGGCCGAAGCCCCGTACTGGCGCAGCACCGTTAAGGCGGTCACTACCGTCAACGATTACGAGGTCGAGGTCAAGATCGACCCCGACTCCAATTTCCTGCACGGTCTGTCCGAGGCTGAGAGCGGCATAGAGATCCGCAGCAAGGCCGACTTCGACAAGCGCGGCGATCCGACGCCCCAGACCGAGCCGCTGGCGGGCACCGCGCCCTACCAGTTCACGGCGCGCGAGCAGGGCAGCTACATCCGGTTCGCGGCTACCCCCACCAAGCACTACCGCCTTACGCCCGACTTCCCGGAGTTCGAGTTCCGCTACATCAAAGAGGGCTCCACCCGGCTGGCGGCGCTGCTGACCGGTGAGGCGCACGTGGCCACCCTGGGCCGCGACTTCCAGGACCGCGCTAACAAGAGCGGCATGAAGCTGATCTCCGGCCGGGTATCGGGCGCTCGCATTTTCATGAACCCCACCGCGGCCTTCGTGGCCGACGTCGACAAACTGGAGGGGTGGCTCTACCCCGACAGTCCGCTGATGGACGTGCGGGTGCGCAAGGCGCTGCAGAAGGCCGTGAACGTCGACGAGCTGAACAAGGTCTTCTTCGGCGGCACCGGCAAGACCATGGTCAACCCCATGATCAACGATGAGCGGCCGGGCTGGAACCCCGACTGGGTCAAGAACTACAAGGATGAGTACGGCTACGACGTAGACGCCGCGAAGAAGCTGCTGGCCGACGCCGGCTATGGACCAGCCAAACCGCTGGAGACCAATCTCCACGTGGTCGAGCTGGGTAACTACCCCGGCATGCCCGACATGATCGAGTCCATCGGCAACTACTGGCGCGGTATAGGGGTGAAGGTCAATCTGGTGACCATGGACTCTGTGCAGCGTGCGTTGCAAAACCGTCAGCTCAAGTTCAGCAACGACTGGCAGATCGACCAGACGAGCACCGCTCAGTACACCGGCACCTTCTCACGCTTCATCTCGCAGAAGCGCGTGCCGCCCCGGGGCGGCAAGAGCCCCGAACTCGATAAGCTGTTCTCCCAGGCGCAACGCGAATTAGATCCCAAAAAGCAGGATGCGCTCTGGCGGCAGACCGGCGACTGGCTGTACAAGGACCACACGGTGCTCAACCTGTTCTGGGTGCCGGTGGAGGTGATGGTCAACCCGCAGGTGGTCAGCGACTACCCGTGGCCGGGCATCGCCGGCGGCAACTGGACCCACGTGTGGAACCTGAAGGCTGCCGCCAAGTAGCGGGGCGGAGCGGGCCTAACAAGAAGGGCGGGCCCTAGCAGGCTCGCCCTTTATTTCATCGGCGCGTGTCCAAATGCCTCGGTGGCGTTCTTCACCAGCGTTAGGCCACACCCGCTGCTTGCTGCGCCACTCGCTCTTCCGTCGAGGCGTGTTTAGCCCGGGGCCCCGTGAGCACGAGGTCAAAGCGATGATGCGGCAACGTGCGCGCATAGGCGGCCAGTTGCTCAATCGCTGCTTCGCAAGCGCTTAGCGATTCCCACGTTTTTATCTCGAAAACTATCGTGTCGGTGTCACTCTGAACAACGAGATCGGCACGAAAACGGCCATCGCCGACAGGTGCATCGCGTTGGACGTTGTAGCCTTTGCGCCGGTACTCCCGAGCGAGCGCACTTACCCGTCGTCGTTCTCGATCCTGCGTCTTCATAGCTCCATCACCTCCTGCTCAGTAAGCGCGAGGAACTCAACGTAGACAAACTCTGTTCTTTTCGCGAGTAACCTCACGACGTCCGGGTGGGCGTTTGCCAGCCGATAAAGTCCACCTAGCGGACGCTTCAACTGCTCTGCCCTCCGAATTTGCACATCGTCAGTATAGACGACACCGCGTAACGCATCGAAAATCGGCTTCGCCATGTTGTGAATGTCGAAGGGCCGCCTCGGTGCATGAAACACGGTCAGCCGGACACATAAGTCGTGTGAGTCCAACGGGCGGCTGAAGTGCAGGCGCCCGACGGCGGCGACTCTCTCAGCCCAAGCACGCCGCCCCGAGGCCGCAGCGCTCACCGACGCTGGTACACCCTCGACAACGAATCCGGTGATGAACTCCACTTACGCGAATGTCACTCCAGCGGATGCGCTCCGTGCAGAATCGAGTCCACCTTCTCCTTGAGGGAGATCTCGAGGCGGGGGCCCATGCGCGTCACGATGTAGCCGGAAGCGTAGGAACCCAGTTTGGCCGAGTCGGCCGGCGAGAGGCGCTGCGCCAGGCCGTACAGCACGCCCGATGCGTACACGTCGCCGGCGCCGGTGGTGTCCACTACCGGCACCTGGTGGCCGGGCACATGCGTCACCGTGCCGTGGTCCCACACCAGCGAGCCATCGGCGCCGCAGGTCATGAACACCAGCGCCGCATCCTGGCCCACGGACTTCAACGCCGCGTCGCGACCCTGCTCGCCACAGTAGGCGGCGGCCTCGTGTTCGTTGCAGAACAGAATGTCCACGAAGTCCTTGGTCGCCGGGCGCAGCGCCGCGCCGAAGAACTCGACCATCGCGGGGTCCGAGAGACTGAGCGCCACTGACACCTTGGCCGCCTTGGCCGCTTCCATCGCCCGCATGGCCGCCGCGGCGGCAGTGGGCGAGCCCCACAGGTAGCCCTCCACATACAGCAGCTTGCTCTGGGGTATGCGGTGCAGGTGCAGGTCGGCCGGGCTGAGCGCGCTGGAGCTGCCGAGGCTGGTCTGCATGGTGCGCTCGCCGTCGGGCGTCACCAGCACGATGCAGGTGCCGGTGGGGCCGCTATCGGCCTCCACGTCGAACTCCACACCCACCTGCTCCATGCTCAGCCGGTACAGCGACCCCATGGTGTCGTTGCCCACCTTGCCGCTGTAGAATGCGCGCCCGCCAAACTGCGCCACGCCCACCATGGTGTTGGCCGCCGAACCGCCGGCGGCATCGTTGGTGGGCCGGCCACCGAAGCTGCGCACCAAGGCCTCCTGCTCGCCGGTCGACACCAGCATCATGACGCCCTTGCGTAGGTTGCGCTCGGCCAGCTCGGCATCGGTGACCTGCACCTCGGTATCCACCAGTGCATTTCCAACACCGTAGACGTCGTAAAGTTTGTCCATGCCTGTCGCTACCTCTCGGGATGTAGTTGTACCAGCCCAATACCTAGTTCTCAGATAGTTACAAGGTAGGGTGTGTATCGGCGATGGGCGCCGTCGACCGCAGCGGTCTCATCGCCAATCATTGGCGGGGCAACACGCCATCGGAAACCAGGTCGAGCACCGCCGCCTCAAAGGCGCCGGTCGTGAACTCGATGTCCGCATCCGTATGGGCCGAAGACACGATGGCGGTACGGCCCAGCAGGTCGACGCCATGGTTCAACATCGCAAGTTTCAGCGCCTCCTGCACGGTCGCGGTCAGGCCGGCTCGCACCTCTGCAGCACCTAGGTGGCACCAGATGCGGTCGCAGCCCGGCCCCTCGCCCAGCGCACCGCACGGCGCGCCCAACCGGAAGTGCAGCATTGCCGACACGCCATACGCGCACCCCGGCACGCCCAACCGGTCCAGCACGCCGTTGAAGCCGTCGCGTAGCTTCTGGGCCACTGCCTCCGCCCGGCGGTTATCCTCGCCCGCGGCCACCAGCGTGAGGGCGGCCACGCCCGCGGCGGCGCTCAGCGGGTTGGCGTTGAAGGTGCCCGGATGCGCCACCCGCCGGCTGGCGTTCCAGGCGCCGTCGCGGTGCTCGATCATGCCCATAATGTCGGCCCGGCCCACCACCGCTCCACCCGGCAGGCCGCCCGCCAGGATCTTGGCCAGTGTGGTCACATCGGGCGTCACACCGAACTTGGCCTGCGCACCCCCCGGCGCGGTGCGGAACCCCGTCACCACCTCATCGAAGATGAGCGGCACATCGTACCGGGTGGCCAGGTCGCGCAGCGCCCGCAGGAACTCCGGATACACGGGCGCCACGCCCATGCTGGCCCCGGTCGGCTCCAGTATCATGCCCGCAATGGTGGCATCGGTAGCCAGCACCTGCTCCACCACCGCGGGGTCGTTGGCGGGCAACACCCGCACCGTGCCCGCCGTCGCCGCTGGAATGCCCGCCGCCGACTGCGCCCCCGCCGACGCGAACGCGCCGATGGACGCGTAGTCATGCCACCCGTGGAAGTGCTGCTCGAACTTGATGATGGTGTCTTTGCCGGTGTAGGCCCGCACAAGGCGCATCGCCATCAGTGTGGCCTCGGTGCCCGATGACGTGAAGCGCACCCGCTCGGCCGCTGGGATAAGCCGCTGCACCAACTGGCCCCAGCGCACCTCCAGTTCGCTGGCGGCGCCGTAGTGGCTGCCTTTGGCCGCCTGCTCCTGTACGGCCGTCACCACCTCAGGGCGGGCGTGGCCAAGCAGCAGCGCGCCGTGGCCCATCACCAAGTCCACGTACTCGCGGCCGTCCACGTCCCATTTGCGGCTGCCCTGCGCATGGTCCACGTAGATGGGGAACGGGCCGTAGAACCGGTTATCGTGGGTGACGCCGTCGGGAAATACGCCGCGCGCCTCCGCGTTCAGGCGTTCGGAGGCAGGGTGAAGCGTGCGGTAGGTTTCGGCAATAGTGGGCACGGGCGACTCTCCCGGCAAATACTGGCGGGGGCTCAGCCCCGCCGCACCGGACACGCACAGCGATCCGGCTGGGGGCAGCGTAGCCGCAGGCACAAACCGGTGTCAACGACAACGGCCAGAGCGCTGCTCTGGCCGGTTCCTCAGCGGGCACGAGAACTGGCTATGCGGGCGTCCACGCAAAGTTCAAACCGCCCATGCTGGCCACCTCGCGCAGTGGACGAACGGGTGGCGCCTTCGCCTTCGCAGTCCGTGGCTCGGGCGCCGGCGCGGCCTGCTTGATGCGGGCGGCGATGAGCGCCTGGTGCAGGCGTTTCACTTCCACAAGGTTGCCCTGCAAGACGATCTCCGGTCCCTCGCCCTCGCCGGGCTCGGCCACCAACACTAAGCGGGCGGCGGCCTCGTCGGGCACCGGTTGGTCGCCCACCATCCGGTCAATCAGCGTGGGCTCGCCACGATAGTAGATGGTGCGGTGGACCTGCATACGGGTGTCGGTCACATCCGACACTGGGAAGGTGTAGCGCCACGGACGGCCCTGCCGGCCAAGATGCGGCTTGCCGCGGTGCAGAATGTACACCGCGCCCTGATGCAGGGTGACTTCAACCACGTCGCCGGTCTGTCCCAGCGACAACCCCCTTATGAGCTTCATGGTGCGCATAACCGGCTCCCCAAAACCCCTGTCGTTGCCCACACGCAAAGCGTAGTACTGCGCGTCACGTCCCCCAATGACCTACGTCACAGATCGCGCGTTTATCATGCTACAAACTTGTTCAGTGTCAATTACGATCCGTTAGGAAGTTACACTGTCAGATTGTTCTCCAATCGATTGCATCCATAGTCGCGACACGAGCCGATCCTCTCACAAGATCTGCCTGAGCGCGGCCGGTGGGATGCTCCATGACGGTTTCCGCCTGTATCCCCAACCTCCGGTTCAGTGGCGATAGGCCCTACGTGAGCCGTGTCTGCACACTGCCCGCCTTTGACGCCCCTAAGGGGCTGCCGTAGGATGGAGGCCGAACTCCAGGAGGCGCCTATGGCCGAGACTGCGCAACACATACTGCACGCAACATCGCTGCTCACCGAGCTGAAGAAGAACGGGGTCACCCACATTGTGTGGCTGCCCGACACCGAGACCAGTTCCATGTTCCGCGCCATCGAAGCCGACGGCGGCGTGCACCTGGTGCCGGTGTGCCGCGAGGGTGAGAGCATGCCCATTGCGGCGGGGCTCATTGCGGGCGGGGCCAAACCGGTGGTGCTCATTCAGTCCACCGGCTTCTTCGAGTCGGGCGACTCGATCCGCGGCGTCTGCCTCGACATCGGCATCCCGCTGCTCATCCTCATCGGCTACCGTGGCTATGAGGGCGCCGGTGGGCGCACCGGCGACTCGGCGGCGGTCTTCATGGAACCCATTCTCAAGACCTGGGGCATCCCGTACCAGATCGTACAGGACGACGCCGATTGTTCCCGCATCAGCGAGGAGTACCAGGCGGCGCTACAGACCAAACACACGCGGGCCATTCTGGTGGGCAGGGAGTACGGCGAATGATTGAGTGTCTTGATGCCCTAGGCGCACTCTCCAAGCAGCGCGCCGACCGGATTGTGGTGATGCACATGACCACGCGGCAGGACTGGCCGCAGGTGTCGCAGCGCGCCGAACTCGACATTCCGTGGATCGGCGCCATGGGCAAGGCGTCCTCGTTCGCACTGGGACTGGCGCTGGCCCGGCCCGACCAGAAGGTGTGGGTGCTCGATGGCGACGGCTCACTGCTCATGAACCTCGGCGGGCTCGTCACCATCGCCGCACAGCAGCCGAAGAACCTGCTGCACGTGGTCTACAACAACGGCGCTTACGACACCTCCGGCGGCCAGCCGGTGCCCCGCTCCGGCGAAGTCGACTTCTGCGCTATCGCCAGGGGCGCGGGCTACCCCCACGCCTACAGTTTCGACGGACTGGCCGAGTTGGAGCGCCAACTGCCGGCCATCCTGGCGCAAGATGGCCCGACTCTCCTCGTGCTGAACGTGCCCTCCATGGGCGCGCGGCGGCCGGTGCCCGGCCGCGGCACCACCCAAGCGTTCTGGGAGCTGCAGGAGTACCTGGCGCAACGGCCCCAGGCATGACCCTCGGCACCCAGGCCACCTGGCCCGACGCCGCCATACTGGCGGGCATCGAGGCCGATGCGGTGGCGTTCGCCCAGGGCGGCGGCAACATTCTGCTGAAGTACTTCCGCACCAACGTGGAGGTGGAATACAAAGGCGCCGGCAAAGGCGACCCCGTCAGCAAGGTCGACCGTGAGTCCGAGGCCTACTTGCGCGCCGCGATCCACGACCGCTATCCCAGCCACAGCATCCTGGGCGAAGAGGGCAACGAACTCGACGGCGAGGGCGATTACCTGTGGGTGTTGGACCCGCTGGACGGCACCACCAACTTCCTGAACCGGTTGCCGTTCTTCGCCGTCTCCATTGGTGTGCTGTACCGCGGCGTGCCGGTGGTAGGGGCAGTGTTTGTGCCGACCAGCGGGTTGTTGGAGCAGGGCGTGTACCACGCGCACCTGGGGGGCGGCGCTTTCTTCGAAGGCCACGCCATCCGGGTGGCGGGCAATCCGCTGCCCGAGGCGGCCCAGCTCAGCGGGCTGCCCGGCGGCTACTGGCGCCGCATCCGCTTCGGCGGCGAGGTGCGCAACTCCCCCGGCGAGGTCCGCACCCTGGGCAGCATTGCGGTGGAGTTGGCACTCACCGCCGACGGCACACTGCAGTACTCCGTGTTCGGCGCACCCAAGATCTGGGACGTCGCGGGCGGTGTGCTGCTGGTGCGCGAGGCGGGCGGCCTCTCGCTCACCCACGCTACCCGCACCGACCCGTGGGCGCCGCTCGAACGCTTCGCACCCGGTAAGGGTGGCGATACCGCCGAAGGCTTCCGCAACTGGCGCGGCGCCGTGGTGGCCGGCAACGCCGAGATCGCCTGGAACATGGCCACCGCCATGTACGGCGCCCCCCGCCCCGGCGAGACCATGCGCCCCGTCGTCAACGCCCTCAAGTGGGCCAGCCAGCAGATACCCCTGTTCCGCGGCCCCGGCCCAGGCAAGTAACGGGCCAGCTCCACCACTGTCCTGACCGCACCGCGCGCCAGCGCGCTCTCGACGCCCTCCCCAAAGGGACACAAACCCCCGTGACCCCTGTCATTCTGAGGCGTCCGACGCCGAAGAATCTGGCGGGGCGGGCGCGCCGGACGGCCGACGAGGCCGCGCACACCAGAGCAACGACGGTCCGGTGATCGCCGCCCGAGCGCGTCTGAGATTCGTGGAGCGACGGAGCGGTGGCGTTCGTCTTTGCGAGGAGGCGCAGCCGACGTGGCAACCTCTCCTTGCAACCACAGCAGGGGCGTTCGCTGACCGGCTTGGTCTGTCCAGGACAACAGTAGTAACCGGGAGGGGTTGCTTCGTCGTCAGACTCCTCGCAACGACGAAATCACGCTGGGCCACCCGTACTTCCGGTTTGGGAATGCCAGCCCGCCTACACCGGCGGCCACGGCACACTGCGGCGCATGCCCGGCGGCGGGTACACCCCCGCCCGCACCAGCGCCTCCAACCGCCGCTTCAGCATGTCCAGTTCCGACTGGTGGATGAGATCGCCAAGCTGCGCCGCGATGTCGCCACCGCCCATCAGGCGCTCCAGCAGACGCCGCAGGTCCACCAGCAGGTGGTCCGGCACCGGGTCGCCCTGAAAGTCCCAAATGACCGTGCGCAGCTTGTGCTCCACGTTGAAACACAGGCCGTGGTCGATGCCCCACAGCCGGCCGTCCAGCCCCAGCAGGCAGTGACTGCCCTTGCGGTCCGCATTGTTCGTGAACGCGTCGAACGCGGCCATACGCTGCAGCTCTGCCGCCCGTTCCGCACGAAAGCTGAAGTAGTTGGCGCCCTGCACGCTCGGCACGAAGAGCTGCATGGTGCCAACGTCATAGGGTCCGTCGCGGACCACAGTCGGCGGCACAAAGTTCCACCCCAGCGCCTCGCTCACCAGGTACGCGCCATACTCCCGCTTGTACAGGGTGCCGGAGGGAAAGTCCCACAGCGGGGCCTCGCCGCGCTGCGGCTTGTACACTCCAACCCAGCGGCCGGCTACGGCATGCTCCAGCACGGCGTAGAAGGTGTAGTTCGACCCGTCCGGCGCGAGCTGCACCGATCGCACCTCGGCCTCCAGCAACACCTGCAGGATGCCGGGTGCATCGGGGCGCCAGCCTTCCGGCGCCTCTTGGCCGATGTCGATCCGCTCGCCTTCAGCGTCCTCAGCCATTCGTCGCCTCGAACCGCCGCCTACGCTTCGACCTTGTGGTGGCCGTTGGAGCGCGGGCACACGTGCCCGTCCTCCATCGGTTGCGCACACAACGGGCACACCGGCCGCCCCGACGAGACGACCTCGGCGATGCGTTTGGCGAGAGCGTTCATCTGCAGTTTCGTGGCCCAGAACTGCAACGATACCGCCTGGTTCACGCCCTCCTGCGCCACCACCACCAGCAGGTCGCGCTGCGGGTCGTGCGCCACGCCCAGCCGTCCCACCTGAAACTCCGCCGTCGCCGACAACGACGGATCGCCGTTGGTGAGCAGGTTGTTGGGGTCGGCGTCGGCCCACTCGGGGCGGGCCGCGCCACGCGCCTGAGAGGCCAGCACCTGTTCGATGGTCTCGCCCAGCGCCTGGAGTTGGGTCTTCTCCAGCCACACCCGCACCCATTGGTCGCGGGTACCCGCCAGCAGGTAGAACCTTCGGTTTCCGGGCGCGCCGCGCGCGCCAGCGTTGAGTTCCGTCACTTGTTCAAACGCAAATTGTTCAGCCATAGGCCCCATTGTCGTAGAAAGGCGCAGAGGCGGCAATCGGTTGCCGCAGCCACAGCCGCGGGGCCGGGGCCGGTGCGCCACCCAAAGCGACTGAGGGACCCCGCAAGAGCCCGCGGGCAGCCGAGTACGTGTCCAGGCCAGTCCTGCACCGCCGCCTGTGCGCCGGCTACCCCCGCGCCGCCCGCCTTACGGAGACGCTCGCGACGAGGGCTACGGCGACGACGGGGACGACGAGTTCTAGGTCGGCACGCTAGCGACTGGAGAGCATGCGGTCATATGCCGCGTGGCTGCCAATCCAGAACCAGGTGATATCGTCGCCTCTGCGGACGCCAAGAGCACGATAATCGTCGCTGATCCGTGCGGAGTAGATCGGGTGAACAGGATGTACGCGCCTGAAGTGCAAGCCGGGATGCGCGGGATTCTCGATGAAGCGTCGGTAGGCTTCCCGCGCCTGTCGCTGCACGTCTGAAGGCAACGCTGCGAACGCAACCCAAAATCTCGGGTTAGTGCGCGACGTCACAGTTGGTCAGGGTCTAGGACCCGAGTGTTCCCTTTCTCGTAGTCAGCGAGCGCCTCGGCGGCCAGAGCCGCCAGCAGGTCGGGAGAGCGCTCAAAGGACGCCGACCAACGACGCTCGCTCGCCAATTCCTCCAGTATCCAGGCTGCCAACTCGTCCTGGTCGGCCGGCGCAAGCTTAGCCGCCTCGGCGAATGCTTTTTCCAGCAGTCCCGGCATGTCGCCCTCCACAATCTCTGATAACTCGATTCTACGACGTTCGACGGGCGAGCGCGACGACCTGCTGCTCGACCGGGCCCGCGACTGGCCGCCTCGTCGGAGCGGGTGTCCACCTCGTTCCTGCAGCGCCGCCTGCGCGTCGGCTACCCCCGCGCCGCCCGCCTCATGGAGACCTTGCGCGACGAGGGCTACGGTGACGACGGGGACGACGGCGAGTTTTAGGTAAACCTAACCCGCGGAGCGCTGACAGATCTTCCCGTTGTCACCGACCGTCCACGTCGCACCTGCCGCGGTTGTTGTACCGCGCATTGGCTGCGTAGGGGCGCAATTCATTGCGCCCGCTTGCCGGCGGTTGGTGCAAGCAGTGGGGCTGTGTGGGCAGCGCGCAAATGGGCCGACGGGCGCGGGCGTCATGAATGCCGCCCCTACGTTGGTGGTATCCGTCTCAGCGAAGTCGCTCGCTTACGACTCCCAAAAGTGCGGCCCCAAAAGTAATCCGTTCGCTTACAGCCGGTACATTACCTTGAGCTTGACGCCCAATGAGCCGCCGGTCGTCATGTCGAGATTGATCTGATTCTGCCCATTTGGCTTTTGGCCTTGCATGTCCAACCCCAAGCGAAGCCCGAATTGTGTCGTTCCCCCTCTGGCAATGGCCGATATGCCCCCCGAGTTGAGAGCTATGGTATTGAGACCGCTGGCCTGTAGCGAGGAAACCGCACGGCTGGCAAAGCTGCTCGACCCAATACGATTCCAATCGTCGCTTGCCAGGGCCGTTCCTTGAGAGGCAGAAACGATCTCAAGCGTCGTGCCATCTTGACTGAGGAAACTCCCTCCACCATGCGAGAACTCAAGAGTCGCAGAGAGAATCGTGGCCGACGCCGGAATGCTGGAGGTATCGAAGGACAGAAAGGCGCGGCAGACCTGAAAGTTGGAAGTACTGTCGCTGCAAACCTTGTTCGCACCTTCCGGCGACTGAACGTTAGGGGTCCTATCGCAGGGGTAGGCGTCACTCTGACAAATGAGGCTGCCGGTCGATCCGTCATTCCTGATCGTGAACACGGCGTTCACTGGCGTTGGCGTTCGTGTCGGCGTCGGCGTGCTCGTGGCCGTGGGCGTCGCGCTGGGCGTTGGGGTGTTGGTGGGGGGCTGGCTGACGACCGGCGTGGGTGTTGGGGTTGGCCCGTCGAAGAACGCTGTGCAGGTCTTGTTGGTGTCCATCATCACCTGACCCGTCGCACAGTCGGCGGCCCCCGACCAGGCCACAAACCGGGAGCCGGCGTCGGGAGCGGTGGTCAGTTGCACCGTGCTGTTGCGTGGGAAGCTGGCGGTGCACACCGGTCCGCAGGTAATCCCTTGCGGGTTGCTCAGAACCGTGCCCGACCCCGTACCGGTCTTGTTGATCGTCAGCACCGCGGAATCACCAGGCCCCCCGCGGAATGCCGCTCTGCAGGACGTCGGGGCATTCATGGTGACGGTGCCGTCGCTGCAGTCAGGGTCGCCGCTCCACCCGATAAACTCGTTGCCAGACAAGGGCGTCGCGGTGAGCGTGACAACGGTGCCAGCGGCGAACGTGGCCGAGCAGATCGGTGCGCAATTGATGCCAACCGGGAAGCTCTTCACCGTCCCGTTGCCCGCCTCCACCGTCACGATCAGCGTGAAGGTCCCGGTTGGTGCAGGTGTGGGATCGCCGTCGAAAATGACAATGCACGACGTGGTTGCGTTCATCGTCACCACGCCGTCGCTGCAGTCGGCGTCACCAGCCCACCCGGTGAACTTGGAGCCGGCCTTGGGTGTCGCACTCAACGTCACCACGGTGCCCTTAGCGTAGGCTTCCGAGCAGTCGATGCCGCAATTGATGCCCTGGGGCAAGCTGGTCACCGTCCCGCTGCCGGTGCCCGCCGAGGTCACGATCAGCGTGAACGGGCCGCTACCACCGCCACCAGTCCCGCCACCGCCACCTCCGCCGCCACCAGATGACGAACCCGGCTTGCAGTCATCAGCACTCCGTGACGGCGCCTTGAACGAGAACGGCAGCCCCCAGTTCACCGGCGTGCCGTTGCCCTGCACCCGTGGCCGCACCCGCCAGTAGTAGGTGCAGCCCGGCTCCAACGGAAACGACGCCGGCACCACCCAACTGTTGAAGGGCCGGCTCTCGCCGCCGTGCACGAAGTTGGAGAAGATCGGCCCGATCGGGTTCACCCGGTCGAACAGCCGGTCCTTCGCCACGTCGATCTCGTAGTAGAAGATGAACGGGTTGTCGTCGCTCCAGGTCAGCGTTGGGTTGAGGCTGGTCACCGTCACGCCGATCGGTGGGTTGGTGGGGCGGATGCTGTCGGCGCTGGGCGGCGGCGTGGTGAAGCTGAACGGGTCGGTCCACGGCCCCCAGCTCGGGTCGTTCTCCGGCGCGAAGGCCGGCTTGTTGGTGGCCCGCAGCCGCCAAGTGTAGGTCATGCCGGGCAGTATCACGTAGGGGCCAACGCCCAGCGTTGGGGGCAACAGCGTGAAACTGCTCTCGGGGTTCCGGATCAGGTTGGCCCCGGGGCCATCGCCGTTGAACGGGATGAGCCGGATATGGTACTGGGTGGTACCCGCCGGCAGCTCGAAGCTCAGCGTTATCGCCCCCATGTTCTGCAGCAGCGTGCCGTTGGGCGGGTTCCGCAGCACCGGCGCATCGGTGATGGCCAGCACATGGCCGGTGGGCTCGGCGAGCCTCAGTTGGTCAGTGGCGTTGCGGGGGGGGCTGTGAGGGCGCGCGCATCGGCCGAGGTGGCCGCCGACAGGGCCATCAGGCTGAGGAACGTCAGGGCGAGGGCGATGCCTGGCAGTTTCATATTAGCTCCATTGCCACGATGGCATGATATCTGCGCAACCGCCGTTACTATAGGCGCGCAACGCCGATGGATCAAGAGGCAAACTGAACGAGTTGCGCGCGGCGGTTGCCGCAGCCACGGCCACATGCGACACTCCTCTTCATGCTGATCGACGTCACCTTCACGCCCCAGGACCTCCGCCGCCTGCCGCTCGCCGGCAGCACCGTGGTGGTCATCGACATCATCCGCGCCGCCACCACCATCACCGCCGCCCTGGCCAACGGGTGCGGCGCGGTCATTCCCACCCTCTCGGTAGCAGAGGCGCGGCGGGTGGCGGGCGCCCTGGCCGCCGACCGTCCGCTGCTGGGCGGCGAGCGCGGCGGCCTGCACATCGACGGGTTCGACTTCGGCAACTCGCCGGGCGACTACACCGCTGCCGCGGTGGACGGCAGGCTGCTGGTGTTCACCACCACCAACGGCACGGCCACCATCAACGCTGGGCGCGCCGCCGGCGAGATCGTAGTGGGGGCGCTGGTGAACCTGGAAGCCGTGGTCCAGCACGTCGCTCGCGCCGGACGGCCGGTCGTCTTCGGCGCATCGGGCCGTTCCCGCCGCCCGGTGCTCGACGACGTGGTGACCGCCGGACTGATGGCCAAACGCCTGGCCCAACTCATGGGCGCCAGCGCCGGCCTCACCGACGCCGCCCGCATAGCGGTGCTGGTGGCCGAGCGCTACGAGTCCGACCCGTTGCAGGCACTGCGCGAGTCCGCATCCGGTCGCGCCCTCGTCCGGATCGGCCTCGACGCCGACCTGGCCTTCTGCGCCGCCCGCGACCGCTTCGGCGTCGTGCCGGTGCTGCGTGGCGACCGGTTGGTCGTGGCCTGACGCCGATACCGGCAGGACCGACGACTACTACGCCCCCCCTCATCCATCGTAGTCAGTTGACCGGCCCCGAAGGGGACCCGCCGCTCGCTTCCCGTAGCTGCCCGATTCATCGGGCTCAGCACCCGGTGTTCCATCGCGGCGGGCGCAATGAATTGCGCAGCTACGGAGAGGGCCGACTCATCGGGCCCGGCGCACGGTGGCCCATCGCGGCGGGCGCAATGAATTGCGCAGCTACGGAGAGGGCCGATTCATCGGTTCTGGCGCACGATGTCCCACCGCGGCGGGCGCAATGAATTGCGCAGCTACGGAGAGGGCCGACTCATCGGGCCCGGCGCACGGTGGCCCATCGCGGCGGGCGCACGATGTCCCACCGCGGCGGGCGCAATGAATTGCGCAGCTACGGAGAGGGCCGACCCATCACGGCTGGGACCCGTTGCACCTCGCTCTACCAGGGCCGCAACCAGCAACGGGCTGCTATACTACCGGCGATGTGCTACCCGCTAACGCAGCCAAAAGCCTCTCCAAGGAGCCGTAACCATGAGTGACGCACTGGCCGAACGCCTCGGCAAGATCGATACCTGCGCCGTGTCCGACGCAATGGACCGCCACGGCCTGAAGGGAGTGGCCTACGGCATCAAGCCGCAATGGCCCGGCCCCCGCATCGCCGGACGCGTCATCACCGTGCGCCTGGTGGCGGCCCGCCCCGGCCAGGCGTCCAGCCGGCACCTCTGCACCGAGGCCATCACGGTGGCCAACCCCGGCGACATCATCGTCGTCGAGAACCACGCCCGCTATGACGCGGCGGGTTGGGGCGGCATCCTCTCCAACGGCGCTCAGGTGCGGGGCGTGGCTGGCGTCATTGTCGACGGCGCCGCCCGCGACATCGACGAGAGCCGCGACCTGAAGTTTCCGGTGTACGCCCGCTCGGGCATCCCCTCCACCGCCCGCGGCCGCATCGTCGAAGACTCCACCAACGTTCCGGTCACCATCGACGGTGTATCGGTGCACCCCGGCGACCTTGTGCTGGCCGACTGGAGCGGCGTGGTGTTCCTGCCCGCCGACCGGGCCGAGGAGGTCATTGCCACCGCCGAGGACATTGCCCAGCGCGAGGCGCTGATGACCAAGGACGTGCGGGCCGGCAAACCCATCACCGAGGTCATGGGCATCAACTACGAGCAGATGCTGCACAAGTAGCGCTGAGCGCGGCCAACCTAGAACTGTGCACCGCCGTTCGGAAGGGGCGCCCCCAGGCGCGCATCCGGCGCAGGCGTTTTTCGCGGCGTCCATTGGCCGGGCGCGCCTAACGCGGTAGCGGCACGACCGAGCGGGTCACCCGGCCCTGGCTCTCCAGGATGCGGTCGCGGATGGACTCGCGGGCGAGGCGGCGCAGCGCCACCAGCACCTTCTCGAACAGCACGGTCTTGATCACCGTGAGCTGCAGCTCCTCCAGCGCCGTTTCACGACGGAGTGGACGCCAGCGCATCTCGAACGCGGTGAGTTCGTCGATGCGCTGCGCCAGGGGTTTCAACTCCTCCACGGCGAGGTCAGGATAAAGGTAGTCACGCACCTTGCTGATGGCGTCCATCAACTCCAACTCGACGGCCGGCACGTACTCGCCGAACCGCCATCCTACTTGGTCGAGCAGCGCGTCCACGTCGCGGCGCAGATCAGCGGTGGCGGGATCGGGCAACGGCTGAGACGTAGCGGCGGCCTTGGGCGCGGCGGTGCTCAGGGCGTCGAACGCCGAATGAAACGCCACGCGAGGGTCCTCGCCCCATTGGTCGAAGGCATCGAGCACCCGCAAGGTGCTGGACAACGGCAGTCCACCCACGTCGCGCAGCGCTCGGATGAGCAGGATGCGCTTGGCGTGGGCGTCGGTGTAATCGGTGCGGTTGGCGCGCACACTCACGCCAGGAGGAATGAGTCCCTCCCGCACGTAGAACTTAATGGTCTCCACCGAGACACCAGTAGTGCGGCTGAGTTCGGAGATCTTCACAGCAGTGTATGCGTGCCGGCCGTCATGGCGTGGCCAACGCTGCTCTCCCTTTCGACAAGCTCAGGGCGAGCGGTAACCACCCTACATTAGGCGTCAAGTCCACTAACCCTCGGCCGGTTTGAACTTGACCAGCGTCCAGTCGGCGTTCACGTCGTCGAACGTCACCACCACGGGCATGTCGACCTTCACCTCGTGCGGGTCGATGCCGATGACGTTCGACACCATGCGTACGCCCTCGTCGAGCTGGATGGTGGCGAAGACGTAGGGGGCATCGGGCTCGAAGGCCACGTTGCCGGGCTGGTGCACGATGGTAAAGGCATACACCCGTCCATGGCCGCTCACCCGGCCCCAACTCAGCTTCTGCGAGAAGCAGTTGGGGCACTGCTCGCGCGGGTAGAAGATCCAGTTGCCGCAGCTATCGCAACGCTGCATCACCAATTCGTGGCGCTTGGCCGCCTCCCAAAAGGGCTTGGTGAGGCCCTTGTTGGCAGCACGGGGCATCGGCTTGGTGGGTGCGGGTCGGTTCGGAGTGGTCATCGTCGTATCCTCCTGGTGTTTACAGGGCTGCTGCGGTGCCGAGCACCACGGTGCACTCGTTCGAAGGCGAGCCACCGTTGAAGTTGGCGATACAGAGGTCGTGCTTGGCCACCTGGCGTTCGCCGGCCTGGCCGCGCAACTGCCGCACCGACTCCACCAATTGCTGGCAGCCGCTGGCGCCGGTGCCGTTGAGCTGACCGGCGCTCAACTGGCCGCCATCGGTGTTGATGGGGAAGTTGCCCTGGTAGGTGCTGTCGTTGCTGTCGATCCAGTCGCCGATCTCGCCCTTGCGGCACAGGCCGGCATCCTCCAGGCTGGCCGCCACCAGGATGGTGTAGCAGTCGTAGAACTCCGCGAACTGCATGTCGTTGAAGCTGTAGCCGGCCATCTCCAGGGCCCGGGGCGCAGAGATCGCCGTGGGGATGGTGGTGAAGTTGGGGGTCATCCAGCTCTGCTCCACACCCTGCGAGATGCCGGTGCCCAGCAGGTACACCGCAGGCTGCTTGAGCGCCCGCGCCCGCTCGGCGGTGGTGACGATGAATGCAATGGCCCCCGCCGCCGGCATGACGCACTCCAGCAGGTGTATCGGCTCGTTCACGTAACGGGAGTTCAGCACGTCGTCGACGGTGATCGGGTCGCGCATGGCGGCCAGCGGGTTCTTGCCGGCATTGAAGCGCTGGTTCACCGCAAACTTGGCGAACTGCTCGGGCTTGGTGCCGTACTCGTACATGTGGCGGCTGTACAGCATGCCGTAGTTGGTGTTGGCGCCCGCCGCTGGGCCGAACGGCGAGATGAACTCCGACATGGCGCCGGCCATCTGACTGGGGCGGTCGAAGGTCTCTTTGTTCTCGCTGTCGCGCGCGCCGCCCGCCACGAACAGGATGTAGTTGGCGATGCCAGCCTCCACCATGGCGGCGGCCACCGTGAGCGCCACGCCCGAGGTGGAGCCCATGAGGCCGACCTGGCTGGCGAAGTGGATGGGCTTGATGCCGGTGTACTCGGCCATGGTGGACGGGTACACGTTGCTGCCGAAGGTGATCAGGCCGTCGATGTCCTCCCGTCGCAGGCCGGCATCGGCGATGGCCTCGGCGGCCACCTCGGCGCAGAGGCCGTACATGGTGCGGCCGGGCCAGTTGCGTTTGTGCGGGGTCTCGGCAATGCCGACGATGCACGCTTTGCCACGAAGATTCATATCCACTCCTCCTTGTTTCTTGCCGCCACTCAGGTGTCACCGGGGCGAAGTATATTTGCACACCCGACGCAGGTCTTATGACCTATTCCGCCATCCGCTAGCACGCTCGCAGGATGGATCCCGTCACGTCGTATCCCGCCCACCCACCCTCCAGAACTCCTTTCCGAGGGGACACCCCTCGGACCCCCTGGCAAGGAGGGCTGTCGCCCTCCCTGCACTCACCCACTACTGCGGGCCAGTCGCCGCAGCCGTCGCATCACACATCCGCAGCCTTGGCCTTGCGGGCCTCGTGCTCGCGCACCACATCGTAGGTATCGCCGATGTGGCCGGCCTGCACCATCGCGTCGTACTCGGCGTCCGTATAGCCCATCACCTGCTGGTACACGTACTCGTTGTCGGCACCCATGTTGGGCGCGGGAGCCCAGATCTTCAAGGGGGTGCGCGACATGTGGCCGATGGTCGGCTTCAGGTACCAGTGGGTACCGGCCTCCGGCAGCGTCACCTGCTGCCACATGTCACGGGCCTTCAGGTGCGGGTCGTTGAACACGCCGGCGGTGGTGAGCACCGGCCCGGCGGGCACGCCGGCCGCCTGCAGCGCGTGAAAGGCGGCGTGCTGGTCCTGCTGCGCCGACCACGCGGTGATGATGGGGTCCAGAGCATCTTGGTTGGCGTAGCGGGTGAAGCTGTCGGCGAAGCGCGGTTCGGCCGCCAGCGAGGGCTGCCCCATGACCCCGCACAGCGCTGCGAACTCAGCGTCGTCGCCGCAGGAGAGCGCCAGCCAGGTGTCGTCGCCGGCGCAGCGGTACACGCCCTGCGGCGCCCGCGATGGGTGGCGGTTGCCCATCGGCCCCTGCACCCGCCCGTTCATGCTGTAGTCCATCATGGCCTGGCTGTAGAAGTGGCCGATGTTCTCGGCCTGCGACATATCGATGTACTGGCCCTTGCCGGTGCGCTGCCGGTAGCGCAGCGCCGCCAGAATGGCGAACACGCCGACGGCTCCGCCGCCCGCATCGGCCAGAAACACGTTGGTGACGCCGGTGGCGTCGCTGTCGGTGTAGCCGCGCAGGGTGGTGTGGCCGACGATCGCCTCCATGTTGGCGCCGAACGCCCGGAACTTGCTATACGGCCCGGTGCGGCCAAACCCCGGCATCGAGATCATGACCAGGCGGGGGTTGGCCTGGCTCAGCACGTCCCAGGTGATGTTCAGCCGGTCGATGACCTCCGGTGAGTTGTTTTCAATGAACACGTCGCAGTTCTGCACCAGCCGCAGAAATGCCGCGTGGCCCTCCGGCTTCGTCACGTCCATGGTGACGCTCTTCTTGTTGCGGCCGGTGGTATTGAAGTTGCTGTTGCGGTTCCAGGGCCGCGGCCCCGGCTCGCCGTCGGGATAGCCGCCGCCGGTGGCCGCACGGGTGCCCTCCAGAATGGGCTGGCCGCGGGTGTTGAGGTCGGGGTGCGCCAGCGACTCGACCCGGATCACCTCAGCCCCCATGTCGCTGAGCAGCACGGTGGAAAACGGCCCGGCCCACACCACCGTCAGGTCGATGACCCGGATGCCCTTGAGTGGCAGTCGTGGTTCGGTCATGGCTAGACGACCCCCTGCTCGCGCAAGCGGGCGATGTCCTCGTGGCTGTAGCCCAGACCCGAAAGCACCTGCTGGGTGTGCTCGCCAAGCAGGGGCGCCCGCCCCGCCCGCCACGGCGACTCGCTCATCTTAAACGGCGCGCCCGGATAGCGCAGCGGCCCCACCAGCGGGTGGTCGATAGTGACGAAGTACCCGCGGTGCGCCAGGTGGGGGTCGTGGAACACGTCTTCCATCGTATTGATCGCGCCGCAGGGGAAGCCCGCCGCCTGGGTGGCTTCCATCACCTCCTGCTTGGTGTGGGTCAGCAGGTACTCGAACAGGATGGCATCGACCTCGGCCTTCACATCGGCGTTCTGGTAGAAGTTCTCGGGGGCGGTGAAGTGGGGGTCGGCCGCCATCTCGGGATGGCCGATGAGGTGGCAGATGCGCGGCCATCCCACCGTGGGTTGCAGCGTGAAGAACTGCACATAGCCGTCCGACGTGGGGTAAACACCGGTGGGCACGATGGTGCGGCCGCCCTCGCCGCCGGTGCGGGTGGCCATGCTGCCGTTGTACTGATAGGTGGTGTTGGCCTGCACGCCGCGGTCCTGATTGCCCACCTGCATCTCGAACAGCGCCAGGTCCAACTGCTGGCCCACGCCGTCGGCCAGCGCGCCCAGGTGGGCGCCCATGGTGGCGCTGGCCGCCACGCCGCCGCCGAAGAACTGCTCGACGGTCAGCGCCAACTTCACCGGCTCGCGGCCGGCCGCACCGGTGGAGTGCATGGTGCCGCCCATGGCGTACAGCACGATCTCGGTGAGCTTGTAGTCGCGGTAGGGGCCGGTCTTGCCGTAGTTGGAGATGCTGGTCATGACCAGACCGGGGTTGATGGCCGACAGCACCTCGTAGCCCAGGCCCAGCCGGTCCATGACGTCGGGGGCGAAGTTCTCCACCAGCACGTCGGCGTCCTGCACCAACTGCTTGAGGATCTGCTTCCCGTCCAGCGTCTTCAGGTTGAGCGTGACCGACTGCTTGTTGGTGTTGAGGTGCAGGAACAGGCCCGACTTCTCGATCTGAGGGTCGTCGTGGAGGAACGGGCCGATGCGGCGCGCCGGGTCGCCGCCGTCCGGCCGTTCGATCTTGATGACGTCGGCCCCATAGTCGGCCAGCAGCTTGGTGCAGAAGGGCCCGGCTATGTAGTGGGTCAGGTCGATGACCCGCATGCCTTCGAGCGGTGGTGGCACGGGCGCCTCCGGGTTCGGCTGTGTTCGCTGCGGTTCGCTGGAGGATTGTTAGCGACTCTCTGCGAAGGTGTCTGGCTTACCCCCATCTAGCTTCCCCCTAGGCAGGGGGAAGAACCTGATCCCTCCCCCTGCCTAGGGGGAGGTTAGGTGGGGGTAGGACCGATGTCCACTAGGCCAGGGATCAAACCAAACCTTACTTGCCCTGCCACACCGGCTTGCGCTTCTCCGCGAAGGCGCGCGGGCCTTCCAGCGCGTCCTCCGACGCCTGCATGCGCTGGGTCCAGTAGTAGCTGTTGTTGATAGCGGCGGCCAGTGGCAGGTCGAGGCCCTGCGTGGCGGCCTGCTTGGTGGCCCGCACCGAGATGGGCGCCGCGGCGCAGATCTGCTCCGCCCACTTCTCGGCGGTCGCGATCAGGTCGGCGGCGGGCACCACCTCGTTCACCAGGCCCCAGCGGGCGGCCTCGGCCACGGGCATGTGCTTGCCGGTGAGCATGTAGCCCATCGCAATCTTCAGCGGGATCTGGCGGGGCAGCCGGTGCACGCCGCCCGCTCCGGCCATGATGCCACGGGTCACCTCGGGCAGGCCGAACGTCGCGGTGTCGGCGGCAATCACGATGTCGCAGGCCATGGCCATCTCGAAGCCGCCGCCCAACGCATAGCCGTTGACGGCCGCAATGATGGGTTTCGAGATGTAGTTGCGGCCGCTGGTGAGGCCGGCCATGCCGCCGCCATTGCCCGGCCCGGACGGCCGCCGCGGGGCGCCGCTGGCCGATGCCTCGGCCGAGGCCCGCAGGTCCATGCCGGCGCTGAATGCCCGGTCGCCCGCGCCGGTGAAGATGGCCACCCACATCTCCTCGTCGGCGTCGAAGTCGGTGAAGGCCTCGGACAGCTCGGCGGTGGTCTGGGGGTTGATGGCGTTCATCACCTGCGGGCGGTTGATGGTGATGTAGGCGATGTGCCCCTTCTTCTCATAGATGCTGAATTCGCGCTCGGCCAAGGCTCAACTCCTTCGATGTTCTGCACTGATAGTGCAACTATCAGCAGATGTGGCACAGTATAGCCGCGCCCCGCGGGCGGCGCAAAGGCACCGTAGCGCGTCGCGCCTATAACAACTCAGTCTTCAGAGGGCGGCACGCTGCAGGGCCAATTACCAGGTTAGCCCTTCGCTCGAAGCAACCAACCTACGTGCATGTCATTCTGAACCGTCCGACGGTGAAGAATCCCTTCAACGCGATGCAGGTGTGTACCGTCGATGCACATGACACTGGCGGCAGCCGCCAAGCCCAGCCCCGAAAGGGATGCCCTTCGACGGGGCGCAGGACGGCGCTTCGTCGTCGGACTCCTCAGCATGACATCACCTGCTGCGGCTCGGATGCTCGCTTACGGTTCCTGCAAGCAAGCACCTGAAGGCCAAAGACTTTGGGTGCGCCTCCGTCAGCCGGCGTCAATTTCAGCGGTCGAAACACGTGGGTTAGTTCAACCGGCTTGGGTGCAGCGAGCGTCCCGTTCCGGGGTAACTACTCAGAGATCGGGTGGCGACTGCCTTCGGGCGCTGCAGGATGGATCCGTTCACGTCGTATCCCACCCGCCCACCCTCAGGAACTCCTTCCTGAGGGGACACCCCTCAGACTCCCTGGCA